>OOCV01000899.1_pt1 | contig 14626 bp, 7 predicted proteins | sample 1671061 | NCBI WGS metagenome assembly OOCV01 (sample SAMN06348118, study PRJEB24527) | human gut metagenome | biome: human gut; feature: ankylosing spondylitis patient; material: feces | host: Homo sapiens | place: China | collected 2015-10
GCCGTGTGGGTGAGCTATCTGGAATGGGCCGCCATGGACTTTTCCACGGAGGATGCCTTCCGCGCCGGAGTTGTGCAGCTGCTGGACAACTGTACCGGACTGGGGCTGAACACGGTCCTGGCCCAGGTGCGCCCCTTCGGGGATGCGTTGTACCGAAGCACCCTGTTCCCATGGAGCCATCTGTGCACCGGCGTGCAGGGGCAGGACCCGGGCTTTGACCCGCTGGACGTGCTGCTGCAGGAAGCCCACACCCGGGGCATCTCGGTGGAAGCGTGGGTCAACCCCTACCGCCTGCGCTCCTCGGCGGCCATGCCGCCGAACCTTGCGGACGGCAATCTGGCCAACACCCACCCGGAGTGGGTGTGCACGGTGGACGAGGGCCTTTACCTGAACCCCGCCGTGTCCGCCGCCGCCGACTATGTGGTGCAGGGCGTGGCCGAGCTGGTGCAGAACTACGCGGTGGACGGCATCCACTTTGACGATTACTTCTACCCTACCACCGACGAGAGCATCGACGCGGCGCAGTTTGCGGCGTCCGGGGCGGGAAATCTTGCCGCGTGGCGGCGGGAAAATGTGACCGCGCTGGTGCGGGCCGTGCACGACACGGTGAAAGCGGCGGACCCCACCCTGCGGTTCGGCATCAGCCCGCAGGGCAACCCGGACAACGACGAAAACCAGCAGTACAGCGATGTGACCGGCTGGCTGGCGTCCGGCGGCGGGGATGCGGTGGTCGATTATCTGTGCCCGCAGGTGTACTGGGGGCAGGGCTTTGCCCTGCACAACGGCAGCACCCGCTTTGCCTTTGAGAACATCGTGCCCGCATGGCTCGCCTATCCCCGCGCGGCGGACGTGGCCCTGTATTTCGGGCTGGGAGCCTACCGTGTGGGAGTGGGCGACGGCGGCAGCAACGAAAACAGCCTGTCGGGCTGGAGCACCGGCCGTGCGCTGGCCGACCAGGTGGCCTTTCTGCGGGAGCAGGGAGCCGGGGGCTGGGCCCTGTACCGGTACGGTTCGCTGTTCGGGCCGGAGCAGACTTCCCTCGCCGCTGCCGAGTGTGGGGCACTGGCGGCTGCCGACGGCAAAGAAACTGCATGAAATCGGGCGGCAGCGCGCGCAAAAGCCGGGCGGCTCTCTTGTGCGGTGCTGCAAAATGCGGTATACTATACAGATGGACCCGGCCCTGCCGGAACCCGAAAAAACAGGAACATCAAACCCTTTGACAGGTTGAGGAAACGTTTATGAAAACGAAAAAACGCTTTTTGGCCGTTGTGCTGGCCGCCGCTCTGCTGGTGGCCGGTCTGACCGGCTGCAAGGACGCACTGCGCGGTGTGGCGCAGAAGATCTCCGGCAGCTCCGGCGAGGTGCAGGAAGAGGACACCACCCGCTGGGCGGACGCTACCGCAGACCCGCTGATCATTCAGGGCATTGCGGACGCTTCGGCAAAGTTTGACACTGCCATGGTGGACGGCACCCTGTACGCCGTGTTCAACGGCATCTGGAGCCGCCAGACCAACTATTTTGCGGCCCCCACCGGCACGCTGACCGTCATGGCCTGCGGCACCGCCGAGGGTACCCAGAAATTCAAGGTGGCGCTGTGGAAAAAGGTTGACGGCGGCGTGGAGTATGTGCCGGACAGCACCTACTACATCAAGACCGACGGCACCGACTACACCTGCACCATCTCCGGGCTGGACCCGGCGGCCATCTACCGCATGACCATCTCCTATGATTCCAGCCGTTACTACCTCTACGGTCTGCTCAAGGTGGAGGGCGTCGGCTGATGAATACACAACGCAAGAATTCGCTTTTGCTGCTGCTGTGCGCGTTTATCTGGGGCACGGCCTTCGTGGCCCAGAGCGCCGGTTCCGGCATGGGAGCCTGCAGCTTTCTGGCCGGGCGCAGCTGGCTGGCGGTGCTGGTGCTGCTGCCCACGGTCAAGGTGTTTGACCTGGTGCGTCAGCGCAGCACCGGCACCACTGGGGCACCGAAAACGCCGGAGGAGCGCCGCTGCCTGCGCCGGGCCAGCCTTGTGTGCGGCACGCTGCTGTTTGTGGCGTCGGCTGCCCAGCAGTTCGGCCTGACACTGAACCCCTCCACGGCCAAAGCAGGCTTCCTCACGGCGATGTATGTGGTGCTGGTGCCCATCTTCGGGCTGGCACTGGGCCGCCGCGGCAGCCCCCAGCTGTGGCTCAGCGTGGCCATTGCGGTGTGCGGGCTGTATCTGCTGTGCATGCAGAGCGGCTTTGGCGGCGTGGAACGCAGCGACATGGTGCTGCTGCTGTGCGCTGTGCTGTTCAGTTTCCAGATCATGGCGGTGAACCATTATGGTCCGCAGGTGGATGGCGTGCGCCTGAGCCTGCGGCAGTTCTTTGTGGTGGCCGTGGAAAGCTCGGTGGCAGCGCTGCTGCTGGAGCACCCGGCCCCGGCGGAATTTGCCGTGAACGCGGTGCCCCTGCTGTACTGCGGCGTGATGTCCAGCGGCGTGGCCTACACGCTGCAGATTTTGGGCCAGCGGGATATGAACCCTGCCGTGGGCAGCCTGATCATGTGCCTGGAAAGCGTGTTCAGCGCACTGGGCGGCTGGGCGCTGCTGCATCAGAGCCTTTCCCCGCGCGAAGGCGTGGGCTGTGTGCTGATCTTTGCCGCCGTGGTGCTGGCCCAGCTGCCGGTCCCGCAGCGGGCCCCGCAGCGGGCAGAGCGTGCGTCCTGACGTGGCCGCACAAAAACCGGAAGTCCAGCTGCGCAGCGCGGGCGGCATCCAGTACGAGCTGTACCGCAAAAAGATCAAACAGCTGCATCTGCGGGTACGGGACAACGGCACCGTGATGGTCAGCATCCCGCTGCCCACCAGCCTGGAACAGGCGGACGCCTTTGTGTGCAAGAACGCACAGTGGATCCACGACACCCGGCAGGAAGTGATGGCAAAAGCGGCCCGCGACAATGCCGACCTGCCGGACAAGGAGACCGCACGGGCCTACTTTACCGCCATGAGCGATCAGGTCTACCCAGCCTTTGCCGGGGTGCTGGGCGGCCAGAAACCTACCCTCAAGGTGCGCAGCATGACCACCCGCTGGGGCGTGTGCTGCCCCGGCAAAAAGCAGATCACCTTTGCGCTGCAGCTGTACAACATGCCGCCTGCGGCGCAGATCTATGTGGTGGTGCACGAATACTGCCACTTTTTGCAGGCCAACCACAGCCCGGCGTTCTGGGCCGAGGTGGCAAAGCTGCTGCCGGACTGGAAAGCCCGGCGGGAGCTATTGAAGAAGTAGAAACAGGAGGCAGACTTCCCTTGGAAAACGAAAAAAAGTCCGGCGGCGATAAATACTCCAAACTGGCCGGCAACACCCTCATCTTTGCCATTTCCAGCTTTTCGTCCAAACTGCTCACGCTGATCGTGCAGCCGTTCCTGACCTACGCCATGGCCGAGATCTCGGATCTGGGCCTGTCCAAGATCCTGAGCCAGTACGCGAACCTGCTCATCCCCTTTGTGTCCATGGGCATGTCCAATGCGATCATCCGCTTTGGTCTGGACAAGGGCAACAGCGAAAAGCAGGTGTTCACCAACGGCCTGCTCACCATTCTGGGCGGCTTTGGCATCCTGGTCCTGTGCTGGCCCATTGCACGGTTCCTGCCCGACATGGCCCAGTACGGCCTGCTCACTTACCTCTATGTGCTCATGAGCTGCCTGCGCACCCTGTGCACCCAGTTCGTGCGCAGCCGCCAGTGGAACAAGCTGGTGGCCGTGGACGGCGTGCTGTGCACCGTGGCCACCATGGCGTTCTATGTGCTGTACCTGGTGGGCTTCAAGTGGGGTGCCAACGGCTACCTGCTGGCCATCATCAGCGGTGATCTGGTCAGCGTGCTGTTCCTGATGGTCACCGGCAAGCTGTGGAACTATGTGGAGCTCAAGGGCATCAACAAGGACCTGTGGAAGCAGATGCTCCACTTCTCGCTGCCCATGATCCCCGCACAGATCAGCTTCTGGATCATCAACGCCTCCGACCTGTTCTTTGTGCGTGAGATGTGCAACGGGCTGGACGGCCGGGACGGCAACGCCTGGAGCGGTCTGCTGTCCACGGGCTACTTCCTGCCCACCATCCTCACCACGCTGGGCCTGATCTTCTACGACGCCTGGCAGCTCTCGGCTGTCACCGAAGAGGAGGGCCGGGCGCGGTTCTTCACCAAGATCTTCCGCACCTATTCCAGTGTGCTGTTCTGCTGTGCGGCGGGCATCATCTGGCTGTGCCGCCCGGTGATGCACGTCATGAAGTCCAACTACTACTACGCCTGGCACTTTGTGCCTTTCCTGGTGCTGGCCTCCACCTGCAGCTGCTTCAACCAGTTCATGAACAGCGTGTATGTGGTGACCAAAAAGTCCAGCCGCAGCATGGTCACCATGATGGCCGGTGCCATCAGCAACTGCATCATGAACTACTTCTTCATCAAGTGGTGGGGCCCCATCGGTGCCACATACGCTTCCTTCCTGGGGCTGGGGCTGGTGTTCACCCTGCGCTCCATCGACGCAAACCGCATGATCCATATGCATGTGCATCCGGGCCGGGTGCTGCTGAACGTGGGTCTGCTGGTGTTCGAGGCCTTTGTGCTGCTGGCCGAGACCCCGCTGTACGGCCTGTGGACCGGCCTGATCACCGCAGTGGTCATCCTGATCAACTTTGCAGGCGTGTGGGCTATGGCCCGTGTGCTGCTGCCCCGCCTGCTGGGCCGCCGCGGCAAGGCGCTGGTGGCCGCTGTGGACGGCTGGCTGAGAAAATAAAAACCGATAGAAACAACAATGCCCCCGGAGAACTCTCCGGGGGCATTGTTGTTGTGTGCGAGGAACAGCGAGCTTTTTACGGCTCACTGGGGGTTGGTTTTGTCAGCGCATCAGTGCTTGCTCTTGGCGAACAGGCTGGTGAACGCACCGGCCACGGTGAGGGCCATGCCGCTCAGGGCCATGGCCAGAGCCGCCGTCCAGTTGACGCCGGTCTTGGGCAGGGCGGCCACGGTATCGGGGGTGGCATCCTGCACAGAAGGATTGGCGGGGTTCTCCGGGGTCACAGGCGTCTCGGCATCATCCGGAGTGGCGTCCTGCACGGGAGGCGTGGTGGGGCCTTCCGGGCTGACGGGGGTATCCGGAGTTTCAGGTGTTTCGGGTGTAGTGGTTTCGGTGCGGCTGTCGGTGGTGATCTCTACTTCGTCCTTGCTGGCGGTGTAGGTGTATTCGTAGTCTGCAGTGCCGTGACGGACGACAGTTTCTTCTTTGTGGGCGCTTTCGGCATCTACACTGGCATCCTGCGTGGAACGGTAGGTATAAGACAACGTTCCATCGCCCTGTTCGCCGGTGCGCTCGGTGGTCTGCTGCGCAGCTTCCTTCCAGGTCTCGTGGGTCGCAGTACCCAGGGCGGAGTAATTCACTCGCGAGCCGGAGACGGTGGTGGTATAGTTGTAGCGGCCGCTGACTCCGCTGCCGGTATCGGCTTTCTGTGCGGAATCGGTGATGGTCAGGTGGTTGTTGGTCAGCGTGGTGGCAGGCAGGATGCGGGACACGGTGATGGTCTTTTTGCCCTGTGCCACAAAGGTTCCGTCCTCCACCTGACGGAAACCGGTCAGTCCAAGGTCGTAGCCGCCACAGTAGGCATCAGGATTGAAAACCTTGTTCTTCAAGCCGTACATTTCCTGATTCCAGTTGTGAGCATTGACACAGGTATTGCTGTCGTAGGACAGATAACCATAGGAGACCAGCTCACTCTTGTTCAGGTAGATACGATAGGAGGCGTTTGCAGATGTCTGCTGATGCTCATGTTCGGTCGTGTAGAAGGTCACGATGGAAGCATCGGCATAACCCTCCGCCTGAAGCTTCTTCAGAAGGGCTTCGGCCTGCTCCTTCGTAAGCTCAGAAGTGCTGTCCTCCAGCTTGTACTGGTTGTAGGCCACCGTACCGGACACCTTGTAATAGGTGCTGGCAGTGGGGTGGTTGTTGCGGACATTCCAGTTCAGCTTGTCGCCGTCACTGAAGCTGGTGCGGGCATATTCATAGCGATCCATGGGGATGTCGTAACCGATCTTATCCTGCAGGTTGACCACGCTGGTGCCCTGGCTGTCAATGAGCTTATCCAGATCGTCGCTGTATTCCAGTTTCTTGTCCACCAGAACACAGTCGGTCTGGCTGACGTTGCCGTCAGCGTCCTTCAGCAGGTCGGCCTTGGTCGTTGCGTTCAGCTCCAGATGCTGGATGTAGTTGCCGTCATAGGACAGATAGGTTTTTCTAAAGCTATCATACAGAGAGTTGTTCGGCTTGCCGTACAGATTTTTATTACTGTATTCCGGATGAGAAACATCCATGTCGCCCGTATAGCTCTTGCCGGCAGCGTCGGCCTCTGCCTTTTCTTTTTCCAGCAGGGCTTTCAGCTCCTCGCGGGTCAAGCGGGTGAAGTCGGTGGTCTCGCCGACCTTATGGAGGATCTCAATGATCTCATCCTTCGAGGTCGAGATCGTTACCTGGTAGCCGCCCACATCCAGAATTTCGCCATCCTGCAGATCCTTTTGCATCTGCTGGATCTTTTCCAGCAGCTCTGCCTGATCAGCATCGGTCGTGACCGTGCCCTCGGTGGTGAGAACGGTCTCGATCTTCAGCTGGCTGCCATAGCCCACCTGATACTGCTTGCCGTCCCTGGTAAAGGAGGCAACGCCGTCTTTCACGGTGATGGCAGCGGCCTCCACGCCATAGCGCTCGGCCAGCTCGGTCAGAGCCCTGCTTTCGCTCAGACTGCCGGGTTCAACGGTGACGGTGTAGGTGGTCTTGACACCGTTTTCATCGGTCACGGTTTTGGTGTAGCTGTTGCTGCCGACCCGGATCAGATCGTCATAGGTGACATTGTTCTTCTTGTCTACGATGGTGTAGGTCAGGCTGCCGCTCTCATCCTTGCCGGAAGAGATCGTCCACTGGTCATCCGCCTGCTCTTCGTTGCGGATCTCGCCCAGATCCCAGGCCTCCCAGGTCACTCTGGTGAAGGACTGGCTGTTGATATTGGTCTTTCCGTCAACAGGCGCATAAGACGGCAGATTCGAATCCGGAACCTCAACGCTTTCGTAAGACAGCTTAATGGTCTTGCCGTCGGTGGTCTGGTATTCAATGATGCGGCCGGTATCATCATACTTGATGGAACCGGCAACGGCGTTTTTCGGAGCGGTCTTGAAGTCCACGCCAAGGCCATAGAGGGGGCTGTCCTTGGTGATGGTGGTATAAGCACCGTTGGCATCTGTGGTGGCATTGCCGGAGACAAAAACACCGCTTTCGATCAGAGTGCTCTTGTGATCCGTCTTTCCGTCGGCATCCGCCACGATCTCTTCGGTTCCAACATGGATACCATCCATAAAATAGCCGGCGCCCTTATATCCTGCCCCTGAGACACTGCTCGGTTTGTCATTATAAACAAAATTGTAAGTAAAGGTATACTTCTTGCCATCCGAAGCAGTATAAACGTAGGTGCGATTCAGAACATCTTTGTTTGCACTGATGTTCTCCTTGGGGAAGGAAACATCCTCATCAGTGAGGGTCAGGGAAGCGGGATCCACCTTGGTGCCAGTGCAGGCTTCGATCGCGTCTGCCAGAGCCTTCTGCAAAGCAGCCTTCTTGGCGCGGAGCTCGGCATCCTCCAGCGTGCCGTTATCCTTGGACAGCTGATTGTCGGCATCGGTCATAGTGACAGAAATCTGGACCTTTTTCAGCAGCTGTGAGGCATCATTGTAGCTGATCTCGCAGGCTTCGCCGTTGACCACCTTGCAGACCTTGCCATCCTTGACGGTGAAGGTGCCGTTGCCGGGATTGCTGTTCAGCAGTTTGGCCAGTTCATCGGCGGACAGATCCTTGACCTGTGCATCGGCGTACTCGCTCGTCTCGTGATAAACGATCTCATAGGTCTTGCTGCCGTCCTTCACAGTGATGACCTTGTCACCGGCAGCATTGGTGCTCTCGGTTTTGTCCGGCTTCTGAAGCAGCTCATCCAGATCCACATGGAAGGTGTTGCTGTTCTTGTCTGTAAAGGTCAGCGTCTTATCTGTTTTGTTGGGCAGCATCACGTCGTCCTGCTTCACTTCAGCGCTTCCGGTGTGCTCGCTCTTTTTAACATCCACCTTCAGGGTAGTGTCCACCGTGCGGGTGGCCTTGTTGCCGGTCACGGTGATGTACACAGTTTGTTCGCCGGCAGAAGTACGGATGCTTTTGGTCAGGGTGTAGCTGCCATCGTCGTTCTCGGTTTTGGTGTAGTCAGCTTCCAGGAGCTTGGCAAGATCTTCGCCGGTCATCTCAAGGTCGGTGTCTTCCGTGTGTTTGGTCAGGGTGTAGGTCTGGCGGTCGCCGTCTTCTTCCATGCTGCCCACGGTGTAGCCGTTAAACGAGGTGCCATCGACGGTGTCCCACTTCAGTTTTTCCTGATAATCCTTGCCCAACTCCTGCTTCAGGTCAACCTCTTTGCCATCGGTCACAAAAATCTCCTTGGTGTCTGCGGTAACTGTGCCGGTGGTTGTGTTGGTTGTAGTCTTATCAGCAGTGTGAGAAGTCTCGTAGCGGTTGGTCACAGAACCGTCCGGGTTGACAGTGCTGTCTACCAGCTTTTCAGAGTCCGGGCTGGTGGGTGTGATGGTAGTTTCCTGTTCGGTGCGCTCCTCCTTGGAGGCAGTGCCGATGATCTTGCCCTCGGCGTCCTTGACCGGTTCGGAGATGTCCGCATCGGGAGCTTTGATGCCCTTGCCTTCCTCGGTGGTCTCGCCTGCTTCAGGAGTTTCAGCAGAACCCTCGGAATCCTTGCCTTCTCCGGCAGTCTCGCCAGAAGCGGCTTCGGTGCCCTTATCCATCTCCTTCTGGACGATATCACCGGAGGATTCCTCCGATTTGACGGTGCCGTCCTTATTATAGGTGAACTCGCGGTCGGTGTACTCGACATCGGTCGTGATTTTCTTGTCCTCAGTCTCCCGGTCCTCCAGAATGCCCTCGGCGTTTTCGTGCTCCTGGTTTTCTACGGGAGCAGTGTTTGCACTTTCAGAAGCCTGTTGTGCAGGAGTTTCTGCTTCGGAACGTTCTTTGTTCTCTACAGGGACTGCGTTTTCAGGGGTCTCAGCGTTGGCGGCCAGAGGGGTGGCTGCAACACAGGCGGTCAGGGCCAGAGCCATTGCGGCTTTTTTGAATTTCTTGTTCGTCATAAGATTCGCTCCTTTCGTTCTGCACACAAAAGATACCATAAATTGTATCTATACGTAGATAAATGTCCGCATTGATCCACAGCTATCATATAACATATAAAATGAAAAAAGTCAATAAAACTGTCGATAAAAAGCAAATTTCAGCGGGATGCTAAAAATAAAAAAGGAGAAATATGCAGTTTGTATGAGAGTGACTCCAACTGAGTTGCACAACAGATACGGTTTTGAGATGCTATTGAAACGCTATTGAAACGCTATTGAAACGCAGTGAAGATCCAGCCTGCGGGCCCGGGATAGTCACTGCCTGCCGGGCCGTTTCCGGGCAACAACAATGCCCCCGGAGAACTCTCCGGGGGCTTTGCTGTTGTGTGCGAGGAACAACGGGTTTTCAGGCCCGTTGGGGGTTGGCTTTTAGTGCTTGCTCTTGGCAAACAGGCTGGTGAAGGCACCGGCCACGGTGAGGGCCATGCCGCTCAGAGCCATGGCCAGAGCCGCCGTCCAGTTCACGCCGGTCTTGGGCAGGGCGGCCACGGTGCTGTCCGGGGTAGCATCCTGCACAGAAGGATTGGTGGGGTTCTCCGGATTCGCGGGCGTCTCGGCTTCGTCCGGGGTGGCGTCCTGCACGGGAGTATCGGTGGAGCCTTCCGGGCTGACGGGGGTGTCCGGGCCCTCGGGATCGACCGGGGTGGGCTCCGGATCGGGGGTGGGCTCCACGACTTCACGCAGGGCACCGTAGATGGTCACGGTGTAGTCGTCAGAGCTTTTGCCGGTGATGTTGTCGCCGGTCACCTTCACGTTGGAATCGGCATCGAAAGCATCCAGAATGTTCTGGTCGCGTCCGGCAGCGCCGTTGGCGTTGTTCTTGTGCTCGTAGCCCCACACGATGGTGTAGGTCTTGCCTTCGTACTCGTACTCGGTGCCGTACACCATATCGTAGGCGTTGGGGGTACCGTCGGTGCGGTTCTCGTAGTTGCCCCAGATCAGCTTGGTGTTGCCGTTTTCGTCGGTGGTCTTGGTGAAGTTCAGGCTGTGGCCGTTCACCACCATATCCCGCAGGACGAACACGCCGTCGCTGGTCTTGTACGGGGTGTTGAACTTGTAACCGTCGGCCCGCAGGTCAGCCAGCAGCTTGCCGACGATCTCCGGGTCGTGGCTGCCATCCACATCCAGCATGTATTCCAGCGCGGCGGCGGGCACCCACACGGACAGGTACTGCTTGCCCTTTTCCTTATTCAGGTCGGAGACGTACTCGTACTTGGTGCCGTTGTAGGCAAAGGCACCAAAGTCGGCGTGGTCGGCGTCCTTGGTCAGCAGGAAGTTGGTCAGCTTGTTGCCCTGTTCGTTTTCCGGCCAGAGAGTGTTGGCCTTGCTGTAATCATAGGTCAGGGTGCCGCCGGTGACGACGAGCTTCTGACCGGGGTAGTACGTGTTCCCTACAATGGTGGGAGCTTCCACATGGGCGTTATTCTTGATAAGAATCTTGGAGTAGGGGCCGTCGATGTAGATGCCGCTGTGGTTATAATCGCCCTTTACAAGGACGGTGCCGTCATCCACAGTCAGGGTGCAAAGCATGCCCAGATTGATGCCGGAATACGAATTGTGCAGGTCCATGGACAGAACGCCGCCCTTGTCCACCAGAATATCGTGGTAGGCATAATAAGCAAGAAGGTTATAGTTATCGTGAGAACCATCGGTCATGTTGTAGACGCTGCCATCCGTGATATGCAGCTTGGTTCCCTTGCTGTTGCGGAGCTGGATGGCCATATCCCGTGTGGTGGAATCGACCGTGCTGTTGCCCGAAATGAGTACATTCCGGTAGCCGGCAACGATGCCGTAGTTCGCCTGCAGGTTGAGCTTGCTGCCATTTTTGACGATCAGGCTGCCGTTTTCACCCGAATCCTCACAGTAAATGGCATATTTACCATCGTTCTCGTTGGCGTTCAGTTCTGCCGAAACGGCGGCAGTGGTATGATCAAACGTGACGGTCGTATCGCTGTTGTTGCCGGTCTCAATGCCGAGGCTCTTGCCCTCAATGGTGACGTCCGAATCCTTGAAGGTGATGTCACCGGCGGCTTCCAGCTTGGAGCCATCCTTAGCCGTACCGCTGCCTTCGTAGCGGATGCCGGCATCGCTGTTGGTGATGTTGAGGGTGCTGTTCTCGGTAGTCAGGCTGGTGCTGGCACCCTGATGGCCGTAAATGCCGGTCTGGGTGTTCTTGATGTTCAGCTTGCTCTTGGCCTTGACGATGATGTCGTTCCAGCTGGCAATGCCAATACCGCCGTTCTCGTGCGTTTTACCGTCTTCCCCTACATGCGAACCATCGATGGTCAGGGAAGAACCACCGTCCAGCGTGAGATCACCGTGCTGGGTGACGCCACGGCCGCTCTGGGTGGAGCCGGAAACATGGGTGTCCTGGATGGTGACGTCCGCGCCGTCCGTGATGGTGACGCTGGAATCCTTCTCGTCAGAGCCGCCTGCGATCACCATACCGGTGGTGGTGCCCTTGATGGTCAGGCTGCCGCCGGTGGTCTCTTCGGTGGTGTCGGAAGTCTCTTCCTTGTCGCCCTTGATGGTCAGGTGGGCGTCCTTTTCGGCGCCCGAGAAGTCGGAAGCCACTTCGCCGCCCACGCGGATGCCCTCCACGTTGGTGTTGTCGGAAACGTTTTTGTCGCCGGTGGCCTGCGAGCCGTCGATGACGTTGTCGCCCTTGAGGGTCAGGTCAACGTCCGAACCCTGCCGCACGTCCAGACCGGCGCTGTTCTTGTTGGTCTGGTTGATGGTGGTATCTTTCAGGGTCAGGTCCACCTTGGTGTCCTTATTTTCGTCGGTGCCGTCCAGATCCTTGCCGATGTCGATGCCGTTGCCGCCGGTGGTCAGGGTGGAATCCTTGACGGTCAGGTCAACGTTTGCGCCCTCGCCGACGGTCACGGTGGACTCGCCGGTCTTGCTGGTGTCGGCGTTCACGCCGTCGATCACGATATCCACGTCACGGCCTTCGGAGCCGTCGGCGTTATCGGTCTTTTTGACGTCCTCTTGCACGGTGACGGTGTTCTCAGTGGGGGTATCCTTGTCACCCTTGATGATGATCTTGCCGTCGTCCTCTTTGTCCTCGTTGACGTAGGTGCGGTTCTCCTTTTTGTCCTCGCCCTGATAGCTGAACGCGCCACGGTCGGCGTCCTGATCAATGGTGACGTCGCCTTTGGCCAGATCATAGCTCACGGCAGAAGCGCTGGCGCTGATGGTGCTCACGGCAATGGCAGTGGCCAGGGTGACCGCAACGACCTTTTTCTGTTTACGCAATCTCATGAGTAATACCTCCTCAAAAATGGGAACCTGATCTCCAGGCGGTTCCGACTCACACACAAAAAGATACCAGAAATTGGATCTATATGGGGATAAAACAGAGCAATAAACTCTGCTTATGATATACTATTTTATGGCTGCACTGTCAATAAGATTACGAAAATACGCGGATAATTGGCAAAATGCAAAAAAATGCAGCAAGATTTTACGCAGAATGCAGGGAGAGAGGTACGCTATTGTTGCGCTGTTGAAATGGTCTTGATACGCATTGAAATTTCTTGTTGTAGAACGCAGAAAAGCCGCTGCCCGGTGTGCCGGGCAGCGGCTTTGAAAAATGCAAAGAAGGTGCGGTGCACTGTGGTCAGCGGAGCTGATCGTTCAGCCATGCGGCAATGTCGGCAAACACTTCCTGCCGGTTGGTCTCCACCAGCAGTTCGTGCCGTGCGCCGGGGTACAGCTTGCAGCGGATGTTCTGCATGCCTGCGGCCTTCAGGCTCTGGATGGCACGCAGCACGCCCTTGCCCCGGTCGCCCACCGGGTCGGCGGTGCCGGCCAGGAACAGCAGGGGCAAGTCCTTGGGCATCCGGGCCAGAAAAGCCGGGTCGTGCAGGCGCAGGATGCCGCTGAACATGCTGTAGTAGGCGTTGAGCGTAAAGGTAAAGGTGCAGCGCTCGTCGGCCAGGTACTTGTCCACCTCGGCGGCGTCACGGTTGAGCCAGTCGTGGGTGGTGCGGCCCTCCAGCCCCTTGTTGTAGCCCATGAAGGACAGGTTGGCCACCAGCTTGCTGCGGTACTGCCAGCCGTGCACGGCCGCCAGCGCCCGGCAGGTGCTGCGGGCAAACTGCACCAGCGCTTTGGGCTGGTGGCCGGTGCCCATGATGATGGCACCGCTCAGTTCCTGCCCGTATTCGCATAGGTACTGCCGGGCATAGAACGAGCCCATGCTGTGCCCCAGCAGAAAGTACGGCACACCGGGGTAGCGCTCCTTGGTGCGCAGGGTCATGGCGTGCAGGTCGTCCAGCACGGCACGGTTGCCGTCCGGCTCGGCAAAGTAGCCGTAGTCGGCCTTGGTGCGGATGGACCCGCCGTGGCCCAGGTGGTCGTGGCCGACCACCACGATGCCCTGCCCGGCCAGATACTCCGCCAGCGGCTTGTACCGGTCGATGAACTCCACCATGCCGTGGGACAGCTGCAGCACCGCCCGCACTTCGCCCTCCGGCTCACAGCAGAACGCGTGCAGGGTGCGCCCGGGCACGGTGGAAGGGACAGTAAAATCGGTCATGCGGCTCATGGACGCAGGCCTCCTTTTGGTTCTGATTTACAGCGCGCCGATCTTGCGGCGGCAGGCGGGGCAGATGCAGTACCCGGCAAACTGGATGGCGTTGGCGTCCACGTCGCCGCAGAAGTCGCAGCTGCCGGCGGGGCGGTGCTTCTTGAGCACGATGGCGTCGCCATCCACAAAGATCTCCAGCTTGGTGTCCCCGTCCAGATGCAGGGTGGTGCGCAGCTCCTTGGGCAGGACGATGCGGCCAAGCGAGTCGATGCCGCGGACGATCCCGGTGCTTTTCATAGGTATCATTCTCCTTCAACGTTTTCTCCATACAGGCAGGCAGCTGGCACAACAGGAAAATTGTGCCAGCACCGTTTGAAATTAGTATACAAAAAAATACAGCCTTCGTCAATGATTGCGGGCGATTTCGACAAAATGTCCCGCCTTGTGTCCCAAAAACCGCAGCTTCGCACAAAACACGTTCCTCCGTTGACAAATCGCAGCAGAACAGGTAAACTAAGACGTAGCTATCCGCATTTTTTGCATGAGTATAAAAGGAGCGTTTTTCTATGCCGAGCAACAAAGTCCGCACCCGTTTTGCCCCCTCGCCCACTGGCTATATGCATGTGGGCAACCTGCGCACTGCGCTGTATACCTATTTAATGGCAAAGCACGAGGGTGGCACCTTCATCCTGCGCATTGAGGACACCGACCAGGGCCGCTATGTGGAAGGTGCTGTGGACGTGATCTACAACACTCTGCGCGAGACCGGCCTGCTGTGGGACGAGGGCCCGGACGTTGGCGGCCCTGTGGGCCCCTATGTGCAGAGCGAGCGCATGGGCATGTTCAAGCAGT
>OOCV01000903.1_pt1 | contig 14572 bp, 10 predicted proteins | sample 1671061 | NCBI WGS metagenome assembly OOCV01 (sample SAMN06348118, study PRJEB24527) | human gut metagenome | biome: human gut; feature: ankylosing spondylitis patient; material: feces | host: Homo sapiens | place: China | collected 2015-10
CGTGGCCGCTGGGCCTCGGCGAAGAGCTGCGGGCCGTGGCGGCAGGGGAGAGGCGGCATAAGAAAAATGTCCAAAAAGTGAAATAGCTGGACACGGGGGAGAGAATCGAGTATAATACTAAAGATATTATGGGGTGATAGGCCCTTGAAATGAAAAACGGCAGCTGACATCTTCGGATGCCGGCCCCCGATGCAAAAGAGGATATGCTGTGAAGGAAAAGAAAACAAATCTGCTGCAGGTACTGGCCCGCCGGGCTCTGCTGGTGGCGCTGGACGGAGCCATCGTAGCCTTCAGCTTTTATTTCGCCCTGCTGCTGCGCGCAGACGGCGCTGTCGAGGCCTCCTGGTGGCCCCACAACCGCGCCCTGCTCTACGCGAATCTGCCCTGGATCGTGGCAGTCTATCTGCTCAGCTTTCTGGCCGGGCGGCTCTACACCATCCTTTGGAAGTATGCCGGGGAGCGTGACCTCATCCGTCTGGCCGGGATGATCGCCGTCCCGACGGGCATCGTCTATCTGGTCAACCGCTGCTTCATCCACGGCGTGCTTTTCAACTCGGCCAACGCCATGGCGGCGGTGCTCATTTTACTGTTGATCGGCGGGAGCCGTCTGGCCTGGCGGCTCTTCCTGAATCACCCGCTGGGCGAGCGGCTGCGCGGCAACGCCAGCAAGGACCCCAACCGCCCTGTCATGATCGTGGGTGCGGGCGAGGCCGGTGCGTGGGCCATCAATGTCTGCAAGACCAATACCAGCTACGGCCATGTCATCTTGGCCGTGGATGATGACCCCAACAAGCTGGGCCAGACCATCCATGGTGTCCCGGTGCGCGGCACACTGGAAGAAATTCCTGACCTGTGTACCCGCTATAACATCCACACCATCATCGTGGCGATCCCGACCCTGAAGGGAAACCGCCTGAACCACGTCATCGACCTCTGCGTCTCTACCCATTGCGCCGTGCAGATGCTCAGCGACCCCCAGCTGGTGGGTGCAGGCACCCCTCAGCAGGGTGCGTTCCGTGAGCTGAACACCGCCGATTTCCTCTCCCGTGAGGAAGTCACACTGGACACGGAGAAAATTTCCGGCTACCTCACCGGAAAGACCGTTCTGGTGACGGGCGGCGGCGGCAGCATCGGCAGCGAGCTCTGCCGTCAGGTCATGCGCTTCAAGCCTGCAAAACTGCTTATCTTCGATATTTATGAGAACTGCGCCTATGAACTGCTGATGGAACTGCAGCAGAAGTATGGCCGCGATGTGCCGGTCACGGTGCTGGTCGGCTCCATCCGGGACAAAGCCCGTCTGGACGAGGTATTTGAGACGTACCACCCGACGGTGGTGTTCCATGCCGCCGCCCACAAGCACGTCCCGCTGATGGAGATCAGCCCCGCCGAGGCCGTCAAGAACAACGTCTTTGGCACTAAGAACCTGCTCACCAGTGCCAGCGAACACGGCGTGGAGCGGCTGGTGCAGCTCTCCACCGATAAGGCCGTCAACCCCACCAGCGTCATGGGCTGCACCAAGCGCCTGTGTGAGATGCTCATTCAGACCTTCGCGGGCAACACCGACATGAAGTGCGTCGCCGTCCGCTTCGGCAATGTGCTGGGCAGCCACGGCAGCGTCATCCCGCTGTTTGAGGCGCAGATCAAAAAGGGCGGCCCCGTCACCCTGACCGATGCCAACATCGAGCGCTACTTCATGACCATCCCGGAGGCGGCCCAGCTGGTGTTGCAGGCCGGTGCGCTGGCCGAGAGCGGCAGCATCTATGTGCTGGACATGGGCGAGCCGGTCAAGATCATGGACCTTGCAAAACAGCTCATCCGCTTCTACGGCTATGAGCCGGGCGTGAACATGGATATTAAGATCGTGGGTCTGCGCCCCGGCGAAAAACTCTACGAAGAGCTGATGATGGACGAGGAGCAGGACAAGATGCGCCGCACCGTCCACAATAAGATCTTCGTGGCTCCGCCCCGGAACATCGACCTGGGCGAGTTCTACCAGCAGCTCCAGGAGCTGGCCGTCGCCGCCGAGCACAACGACGACAGCGTGGTGGAGCAGTTGGCCAAAATGGTGCCTACCTTTACCCCCACCCGCGAGAACCTCAAGCTGTAAAACCGCTGGCTGCACGGCACCTTTGCTGTGTAAAAATATATAAGAGGGATGTACAATCATGGAAAAGAAACCGTTTTTGACTGAGTCGATGGCTCAGGACATCATTCAGGACGTACCCACCCCCTTCCACGTCTACGACGAGAAGGGCATTCGAGAGAACGCCCGACGCATCAACAAGGCATTCAGCTGGAACAAGGGCTTCCGCGAGTATTTTGCGGTCAAGGCTCTGCCGAACCCCGTCATCCTCCAGATCCTGAAGGAAGAGGGCTGCGGCGTGGACTGCTCCTCTCTGACTGAGCTGATGCTCAGCGAAGTGTGCGGCTTCAGCGGCAGCGACATCATGTTCTCCTCCAACCAGACCCCTGTGGAGGACATGAAGAAGGCTTACGAGCTGGGCGCTTATATCAACCTCGATGACGCCACGATGGTGGACTTCCTCGACCGGGTGGCCGGTGTGCCGGAGAACATCTTCTGCCGTTACAATCCGGGCGGCACCTTCCAGCTGGGCGAGAGCAAAGAGGGCTTCCAGGTCATGGACAAGCCCGGCGACGCCAAGTACGGCATGACTGAGGAGCAGATGATCGACAGCTACAAGAAGCTGGCTGCAAAGGGTGCCAAAAACTTTGGCATCCACGCCTTCCTCGCCTCCAACACCATCTCTGACGCCTATTATCCTGAGCTGGCAGGCATCCTCTTCCAGCTGGCTGTCCGCGTCCAGAAGGCCACCGGCGTGCATATCGCCTACATCAACCTGTCCGGCGGCGTCGGCATCCCGTACCGCCCCGAGCAGACGGAGAACGACATCATGGCCATCGGCGAGGGCGTCCGCAAGAAGTTTGAAGAAATTCTGGTCCCCGCCGGCATGGGCGATGTCTCCATCTTCACCGAGATGGGCCGCTTCACCACCGGCCCCTACGGCGCTCTGGTGGCTACTGCCATCCACGAGAAGCACATCTATAAGGAATACATCGGTCTGGATGCCTGCGCGGCCAACCTGATGCGCCCCGCCATGTACGGCGCTTACCACCACATCACCGTGCTGGGCAAGGAAGACGCACCCCACGACCACAAGTACGATGTGGTCGGCGGTCTGTGCGAGAACAACGACAAGTTTGCCATTGATCGTATGCTGCCCAAAATCGACATCGGCGACATCGTGTATATCCACGACACCGGTGCGCACGGCTCTGCCATGGGCTACAACTACAACGGCAAGCTGCGCAGCGCCGAGGTCCTGCTCTGCGAGGACGGCTCTCACCGCCTCATCCGCCGTGCCGAGACTCCCCGCGACTACTTTGCAACGCTGGACTTCCTGCCCTTCATGAAGCCGCTGCTGGGCGAGTACAACGACGACTGAACACGCTTCTGACTCCATCACACCAGAATAAAGCGAGGAACGACGCAGATGTTTTTTGGATTCCAACTCACCTGTGGCCTGATGCTGGTCTTTTACGGCTATTCGGTCATGAAAAATCCACGGGTCTGGGGCGACCAGGGCCGTCAGGCCGTCAAGGCCGAAAATTTCCCCGAGTACTGCCGCCAGAACGGCCTGTTTTTCCTGAAAGCTGGCTTCATCATGGCGCTCATTGGTGCGCTGGACGCGCTGGTAACGCTTTCGGGTCTGCTGTACGTCCTGCTGTACCTGTTCGGGCTGACGTTTGCGTTCTACCCGCTGACCCGCTGGTGCAAGGAGAACGAGGGCTTCTCGTGGCCCTGGCCCCGCGTCGAGAGCGAGAAAAAGCGCATCAAGAAACTGCGTCAGCAGCAGGAGGCCGAAAAGGCGGAACGAGAAGAAAAGTAAATAGCAAAAAATAAGAGGCCGCTGTAAAAGCAACCTCTCAGTCTCACTTCGTTCGACAGCTCCCCTACCGAGGGGAGCCTCTGGCGAAGAGATTGGGCTTTCTGCCATGCCAAAGCCTCCCCTCGATAGGGGAGGTGGCACGGCGAAGCCGTGACGGAGAGGTTGAACACAGCGGCCTCTTTTTGTTTTCTTATAGCAGTTTGCGTTTTTAATGCACAAGCAACATCCGCAAACTGCATATCGCAAATATGCTATTTTGATAAGCACTATTTTTGAAAATTGCGATAAATCAAACCCTTTTCCAGACAATAGTGATAAATACCATCCTCTGCACAGGTGCCGCAGACCTCGCTGGCGATGGCTTTCAAATCGGCAGAAGCGTTGCCCATGGCGACGCTGTGACCGACAGCCTGAAACATTTCTATATCGTTGTTGCCGTCACCGAAAGCCATTGCATCCTCGGGCGTCAGGCCGTAATAGGCCAGAACTTTCCGGATACCGGCTCCTTTTCCGCCGGAAATGGGGATGATGTCTACCGCCCGGTCCCACCAGGCGGCGATTTTTGCACCGCTCGTGCCTTTAAGAATGGCGGGCCAGTCGCTTTCGCGGCAGCCCATCAGCAGCTGGAAAACTTCACCTCGGGAGACTTCATCGAACTGATCGGAAATGACCGGTGCTCGTCCGCCGATGGCGTAATATGCCGTCAAATCGTCATCCGTGCCGTTGGAGAGCAGCTGCGTCCGTCCTGCAACCGACACCGGACGACCAAGCGCTGCGGCGTTTTGGATCAGCGTCTGCACATCCTGCGGCGGGATGGGGCTGGCAAAAATATCTCCGCGACGGTCGTAGCAGTAGGAGCCGTTGTAGGTGAGAAAGACGTCGAACTCCACGCCGTCGAATTTCGGCACAATGAGAGGGGAACGCCCGGTGGCGACGGCCAGCAGGATTCCGTTTTGCTGTAAGCGGCGCAGAGCGTCCAGTGTCCGCTCAGTAATACGCTTTTTCTCCATGTCGATGAGGGTGCCGTCGATGTCAAAAAAGATGATGCGGGGTTTGTGCATGGTGCTGTACCTCCAATGTAAAAAGAGGGGAGAGACTTACTTGCGGGCCGTGGGCTGGCCCACGATGTCGTAGATGTCACGCCCGGCAAGCGCCTCAAAATGTGCCTTGATGGCGAGGTTGATGTCCCACTTGTTCTGCGGATAATCGCCGTAGCGGCGGCGGACGTCCTCCATCCGCTCAATGATGTCCATGACACCGTCGGCCCCGGCCAGCGAGTCGCAGAGCTGGATGAGTCTGTCGTACTCGTCGTAGGCCATGCCGTCCAGTCCGTCGGCAATGATTTTCGTTTCTTCGGGCGTCGTGTCACGCCTGCCTACATAGTCGGCCAGCGACTGGTTATTGAAGGAATGACTCAGGCAGACCCGCGCCACCTCGTCGTACCCCAGCGAGAGCATGTAGCGGTAGCCGTCTACGACATGGCCGAGGTGCCGCTTGCCGTACCGCCGCCCGATGTCGTGGAGCAGCCCCAGCACATAGGCCTTGTCTGCGTCCAGCCCGCAGGCGCGGGCGATGGCCTCGGCGCAGTGGGCTGCTATGCGGCTGTGGTCGCCCCAGGGGCCGGGGTTGTGGGGCTCAGCTTCGGCTAAAAGGGCCTCGGCGGTCTTGAGGTCAGGGTACATGGAAACGCCTCCTTATAGTGCGTCGATGTCGGCCTGTAGTTTCTCGTAGAATTTCCCCAGATGGAGACCGTCGATGAAGCGGTGATTGACCTCCACCGACATCCCCAATTTCTTGCGGCCATTTTCCTCGCCATATCTGCCCCATGTGATGCGGGGGATGTTGTCGTCCCGGTCAAAATCCCGCTCGTTGGTGCAGCCGGTCAGGTCGAACCACGGCGTGCAGGAGATATAGATGAGGTTGTCGTTCTCTTCGTCCTGGTCAAGAAGGGTCTTCTGGGCAGCGCTTCTCGCCTGTGCGGAGGCACAGAACTCCGCAATGCCACCGACTTTTGGCAGGGTGACGATGTGAAACTGCTCACTGCCGGGTTTCAGGTCGGTCAGACTGGGAATGCGCTCATCCAGCAGCCACACCTCGCCGTCCCGGATGGCGTAGCGGAAATTCTTCACGCTGTTCACGGCGTCCGTCACGAGATACCCCATCGCGTAATAAAACGACAAATGCCGCTCCTTGACATAGCGGTAAAGGTTTGTTACATCCACCCGGAAGGTGACGCTGTAAAAAGGGTGGGAAACAGCGGAGAAAAACTCGAACAATTCAGCCCGCTCCCAGTGGGTCCTATCGACTTTTTCCATCTTACTTCTCCTCGGCGGGGGCCTGCTTATTTTTATCCAGTGTGTCGAACTGCTTTACGATCTGGGGGTCTTTCAGTTTGATGACCTTGCCGGAGAGGTAGTGGAGGGTATTTTCCTCGGGAATGTCGAGGAAGCTGATACGGACGGCGCAGAGGGCCTGGGTCTTAGTGCCGGTGCGCTCATTCATCTTGCGGTTGCCGTACTTGATGTCGCCCAGCACCGGCTTGCCCAGATAGGCCAGGTGGGCGCGTATCTGGTGAGTGCGGCCGGTGATGAGACCGATGCGGCAGAGGGCGAAGGGGCCAGCCGTCCGCAGCACGTCCACATCGGTGATGATCTGCTTGCGGCGCTCGTCCTGGGACTGGTGGGCGTGGATGCTCACCTTATTGTTCTTCTCGTCGTGCTCCCACCATGCAGTGAAGCGCCCACTCTGGGGGATGCCCACCGTGATGGTGTAGTATTCCTTCTTGAGCAGGTCGGTGCGGATGATCTCGTTCATGTCCCGGAGGGCGGCGTAGCTCTTGGCCGCGATGACGAGGCCCTCAGTGCCGCGGTCGAGGCGGTTGCAGATGCCGGGCTTGAAGCGGTTCTCGCCCTGGGGGTCGTACTCGCTCTTCTGGGCCAGATACTGGGTGAAGGCGTCCACAAGGTTTGCGTCGCCGGTGCGGTCGCTGTGGCAGAGCAGGTGGGTGGGCTTGTAGAGGACGGCAATGTTCTCATCCTCGTAGATGACCGTCACCTTGGGCTGGTTCTGCTGCTTTTTGGGGACGGGCTTGTGGGCCGGCTTTGCGCCCTCAGGCGGGAAGAATTCGTCGTTGATGTAGAGCTCGATGAGGTCGCCGGCCTTGATGCGGTCTTCGGGTACACCCTTTTTGCCGTTGACTTTGATGCGCTTGTTGCGGAAACTCTTGTATAAAAGGCTGGTAGGGAAGTCGCGGGTCACGCTCTGGACAAAGCGGGAGAGGCGGACGCCCTCGTCGTTGGCGGTGGCAGTGTATTGTTTCATACTGTTTTTCCTTAATTCAAGATGTTTTCTGCCCTCTGTAGCAGCGCCCGGTCGTTTACGAAATATCGGGCTTTCTTCATTCAGTGAAAAGCTATCCGGTACGCCAGAGGCTCTCCCCTTGGGAGAGCTGGCGAGCAAAGCGAGACTGAGAGGGCTATTTATACCTATAATAATCTACTCTCCCCATGAAGTCAACGCAGAATATTTTCTGTCGGCTCTTGTCTTTTGCCGAAAATGGGGTACTATAAAAGAAACGACTACAAACAAAGGAGCGCAGCTATGGCAGGACAGAACATAAGCCACGAGGGTCATCGGCAGCGGATGCGCGCCCGGGTGGAGCAGTACGGGCTGGAAAGCCTCGCACCCCACGAGGCACTGGAATATCTGCTCTACATCACCAACGCCCGCCGGGATACCAATGGCATCGCCCACGCGCTGCTGGAGCGGTTCGGCAGCTTTGCCGGTGTGCTGGAAGCCAGTGAAGAAGAACTCTGCCGTGTGCCGGGCGTCGGCCCGGCCAGCGCCCGGATGCTGCATCTCCTGCCCGAGGTGAGCCGGTACTACGAGCACAGCCGCACCAGCACCGAGGGTGCGCTGACCACCATCGAGCGGCTGGTGGCTTACCTGAAACCCCGCTTCGCCGGGGCAAAACAGGAGAAAGCCCTGCTCCTTTCGCTGGACAGCCGCAGCCGGGTAAAGAGCGTGTACTGGCTCAAAGAGGGGAACAGCCGGATGGTGAGCCTCGAGGTGAAGGACGTCGTCTCGGCGGCGCTCCGGGGCGGGACAGAAAGCGTCGTGCTCTGCCACAACCACCCCAACGGTGTGCCGCTGCCCTCCCGCGAAGACCTCGCCGCCACCGAGAACATCGTCCGTGCGCTGGGGCTGGTCAAGATACGTCTGCGCGACCACATCATCCTCGCCGAAAACGACTACTTCTCCATGCGGGAATCCAACCGCCTGCCTTTCTACGACTTCGAGACCGGCGCAATGTTACGCCCATATGGAAGAGAATGATTTACATTATAAAATAATTGTGGTATAATGGTTGCGAGAGATACAACTAATCGTAGTTTTAGAAAGGAGGGCTTTTTGTGGCAGAGGAAAAATTCCATCTGGTGTCGTCCTACGCCCCCACGGGCGACCAGCCGCAGGCCATCGCACAGCTGGTAGAAGGGGTAGAGCGGGGCGACCGCTGCCAGACCCTGTTGGGCGTCACCGGCAGCGGCAAGACCTTCACGATGGCGAACGTCATCGCCCAGTGCAACCGCCCGACGCTGGTGCTGGCCCACAACAAGACGCTGGCCGCCCAGCTCTGCACCGAGTTCCGCTCGTTTTTCCCGGACAACGCCGTGGAATATTTCGTCTCCTACTACGACTACTACCAGCCGGAGGCCTATATCCCCAGCACCGATACCTATATCGAAAAGGACAGCGCCATCAACGACGAGATAGACCGCCTGCGCCACTCGGCCACGGCGGCGCTCTCGGAGCGGCGGGACGTCATCATCGTCGCGTCGGTGTCCTGCATCTACTCGCTGGGCGACCCCATCGACTATCGCAGCATGGTCATCAGCCTGCGGCCCGGGATGCAGATGGAGCGGGACGAGTTGTGTGAAAAGCTGGTGACGCTGCAATATGAGCGCAACGATGTCAATTTCATCCGCAATAAGTTCCGCGTCCACGGCGACATCGTGGACATCTATCTGGCCTATATGAGCGAGCTGGCCATCCGAGTGGAGTTCTTCGGCGACGAGATCGACCGCATCACCGAGTTCAACCCCCTCACGGGTGCAAAGCAGAACGTGGTCAAGCACGTTGCCATCTTCCCGGCCAGCCACTACATCGTCAGCGCCGACAAAAAGGCTGCCGCCATTGAAAAGATCCGCGCCGAGTGCGACGCGCAGGTGAAGCAGTTTACCTCGGAAGGCAAGCTCATCGAGGCCCAGCGCATCCAGCAGCGGACGAACTACGACATTGAGATGCTGACGGAAGTGGGTATCTGCAAGGGCATCGAGAACTATTCTGCCGTTCTGTCGGGCCGTGCGCCGGGCAGTATGCCCACGACTCTGCTTGACTATTTCCCGGACGACTTCCTGCTCTTCGTAGACGAGAGCCATGTCACCCTGCCGCAGGTGCGGGCCATGTACGGTGGCGACTACGCCCGCAAAAAGACGCTGGTGGAGTACGGTTTCCGCCTGCCGTCGGCCTTTGACAACCGCCCCCTCAAGTTCGAGGAAGTGGAATCCAAGCTCAACCAGATGATATTCGTCTCGGCCACCCCCGGCGAGTACGAGCGGAAGAACAGCACCCAGGTGGCCCAGCAGGTCATCCGGCCCACTGGTCTGCTGGACCCGCTCATCTCGGTGCGCCCCGTAGAGGGGCAGGTGACGGACCTTCTGGGCGAGATAAACGCCCGCATCGAGCGGCATGAGCGCGTCCTGGTCACGACGCTGACCAAGAAAATGGCCGAAGACCTGACGGATTACTTCACCGAACAGGGGATAAAGGTCAAGTATATGCACCACGAGGTGGATACCTTCGAGCGGATGGAGATCATCAAAGACCTCCGCCTCGGCACCATCGACGTGGTGGTGGGCATCAACCTGCTGCGTGAGGGCCTCGACTTGCCCGAGGTCAGTCTTGTGGCCATCCTCGACGCCGACAAAGAGGGCTTCCTCCGCAGCGAGACGAGCCTGATTCAGACCATCGGCCGCGCCGCCCGCAACGCGGAAGGTCTGGTCATCATGTACGCCGACGAGGTGACGGACAGCATGGACCGTGCCATCACTGAGACAGAACGCCGCCGCGCCATCCAGATGGCCTACAACGCTGAACACGGCATCGTCCCGAAGACCATCGTCAAGGCCATCCCAGATTCGATTGAGATCAGTGACAAGGCTGAGAATGCCAGGATGAACACCCGGCGGATGGGCAAGCTCGAGCGCGAAGCCGCCATTGACCGCCTGACCCGGGAGATGAAGGAAGCTGCCAAGCTGCTGGAATTTGAGCATGCGGCCTTCCTGCGCGACCAGATCGACCGCCTGCGCCGGGGTGAGAACCCCACTGTGGATTCCTCGGCAGAGACGGAGCGGAAGCAGAACCATGCACAGACACAGAGAAGAGGGAGAAAGTACCTTGGCAAACGATAAAATAGTCATCAAGGGTGCGCGGGAGCACAACCTGAAAAACGTGAATCTGACCCTCCCGCGTGAAAAATTCATCGTTATGACCGGCCTTTCCGGCTCGGGCAAGTCGAGCCTTGCCTTCGACACCATCTACGCCGACGGCCAGCGCCGCTATGTCGAGAGCCTGTCCAGCTACGCCCGGATGTTCCTTGGCCGGATGGACAAGCCCGATGTGGACGAGATCACCGGCCTGTCTCCGGCCATTTCCATCGACCAGAAGACCACCAGCCACAACCCCCGCTCCACCGTGGGTACTGTGACGGAAATTTACGATTATCTGCGTCTTTTGTACGCCCGCGTGGGCGTGCCGCACTGCCCGGTGTGTGGGCGGGTCATCAGCCAGCAGAGCGTGGATGAGATGGTGGACGCTGTGCTCAAGCTGGAAGAGGGGACGAAGTTCCAGGTCCTCGCGCCTGTCGTCCGCCAGCGCAAAGGCACCCAGCAGAAAGAGCTGGACGCCGCTCGCCGCGCCGGTTACGCCCGCGTAAAAATCGACGGTAACATGTACGACCTCGACGAGGAGATCGCGCTGGAAAAGAACATCAAGCACACCGTGGAGATCGTCGTTGACCGTCTTGCCATGCGCAAGGGCATCCGCGGCCGTCTGGCTGACTCGCTGGAAACGGCCCTTGCCCTCACCGACGGCGTGGCTGAGGTGGATGTCATCGGCGGCGAGTGCATGACCTTCAGCCAGAATTTTGCCTGCCCCGAGCACGGCATCTCCATCAGTGACTTGTCGCCCCGGCTCTTCTCCTTCAATAACCCTCTGGGTGCCTGCGAGAAGTGTACCGGCCTCGGCACCTTCATGCGGGTGGATGAAGAGCGCATCCTGCCCAACCGGGACCTCTCGATTCGGGAGGGGGCTGTCAAGGCCAGCGGCTGGTACTACGCCGAAGGCTCTGTAGCCGAGATGTATTATCTGGGTCTGGGCAAAAAGTACGGCTTTACGCTGGATACGCCCATCAAAGAAATGAGCACCGAGGCCGTCAACGCCCTGCTCTACGGCACCAACGAAGAAAAGATCGAGATGCACCGCACGAATGAGTTCGGCAGCGGCGTCTATTATAATACCTTTGAGGGCATCGTCGAGAACCTCGAGCGCCGCTTCCGCGAGACGAACAGCGAGTGGATGAAGGAGGAAATCGGCAGCTTCATGTCGGGCGTCGAGTGTCCCGACTGCCATGGCAAGCGCCTGAAACCGGTGGTGCTGGCTGTGACCATCGGCGGCAAAAACATCAGCGATTTCTGCGAAATGTCGATTCGGGACGAGCTGAAATTCATCGCCGACAATGAGCCGAACCTGACCGAAAAGCAGAAGCAGATCGGCGGCCAGATCATGAAGGAGATCAAGAACCGCCTGCAGTTTTTGCAGAGCGTGGGCCTCGATTACCTCACACTGGCCCGGTCGGCAGGCACCCTGTCCGGCGGCGAGAGCCAGCGCATCCGCCTGACCACCCAAATCGGAAGCGCTCTGTCGGGTGTGCTGTACGTGCTGGATGAGCCGTCCATCGGCCTGCACCAGCGTGACAACGATAAACTCATCGCAACGCTGAAAAATCTCCGCGACCTCGGCAATACGGTCATCGTGGTCGAGCACGACGAGGATACCATGCGCAGCGCCGATTATATCGTGGACGTCGGCCCGGGCGCGGGCGTCCATGGCGGCGAGATCGTGGCCGCAGGCTCCGTCAAGGACATCTGCAAGGCCAAGCGCAGCATCACCGGCGACTATCTGTCGGGCCGCAAGCGCATCGAGGTGCCGCAGACCCGCCGCTCTGGCAACGGCAATTTCCTCACGGTGAAGGGTGCGCGCGAAAACAATCTGCGCAACATCGACGTAAAATTCCCGCTGGGCGAATTCATCTGCGTGACGGGCATCTCCGGCTCGGGCAAGTCGAGTCTCATCAACGAGATTTTGTATAAGACCCTCGCCTGTGAGCTGAACGGCGCCCGCTCCCGCGCTGGCAAGTGCGATGGGGTAGAGGGCCTCGAGTTCGTGGATAAGGTCATCGGCATCGACCAGCAGCCCATCGGCCGCACGCCCCGCTCCAACCCCGCCACCTATACCGGCGTGTTCAACGACATCCGCACCGTCTTCTCCCAGACGCAGGACGCCAAAATGCGGGGCTACGGCCCGGGACGGTTCAGCTTCAACGTCCGGGGCGGCCGCTGCGAGGCCTGCGAGGGCAACGGCATCCTCCAAATCGAGATGCACTTCCTGCCGGACGTCTACGTTCCCTGCGAGGTCTGCAAGGGCGCACGCTACAACCGCGAAACGCTGGAAGTCAAGTATAAGGAAAAGACCATCTCTGACGTGCTGAACATGACCGTGGAAGAGGCAGTCGTCTTCTTCGCCAACCAGCCGAAGATCGCCCGCAAGCTGCAGACGCTGCTGGACGTGGGTTTGGGGTATGTCACGCTGGGGCAGAGCGCCACGACCCTTTCGGGCGGCGAGGCGCAGCGTGTCAAGCTGGCCAACGAGCTGGCCCGCCGCAGCACGGGTAAGACCGTGTATATCCTCGACGAGCCGACTACCGGTCTCCACATGGCTGATGTCCACCGCCTCATCGAGGTGCTGCAGAAGCTGGTGGATGCAGGCAACACCGTCATCGTCATCGAACACAACCTCGACCTCATCAAGTGCGCCGACCATATCATCGATCTCGGCCCCGAGGGCGGCAGTGCCGGCGGCCTCATCGTCGCCGAGGGCACGCCGGAGCAGGTGGCCGAGGTGTCGGGCAGCTTTACCGGCCAATACCTCAAGCCCCTGCTGGAAAAGGACGCGAAACTCCGCGCAGAGGGCAAATAAAGCAGTATAAAACAGAGCCGCAGCCTTACAAAAGACTGCGGCTCTGTTGTTTGCAAAAGTTCCAGATATAACAAAAAGCTCTTCAGTCTCTCGACTGAAGAGCTCTGGTCCAGCAGAGCCGGACAAATCCGAACTTTTTCCTTCCACCCCATCGGCGGTCAAAGTGTCCTCAAAACGGATGGTTTGGGTGCCATCCTTGTAGTTGAACGTGATCAGCATCCGGTCATCGTACAGGAAAATGGCATTTACAAAAATTTCGATCAGTGCTTTCCGCTGTTTTTTCTGCGAAATATCGAACTTTCTAAATTTCATCAGCCAGAATCGGATGAAATCCTCATTGAAGCTGGGCTTCTTCAATTTTTCATCTGCGATTTTTACAGTCAGCTCATCTTTCTGGCTTTCCAGCGCTTCCAGACGCTCTTTCGTTGTCCGGGTGTACAAGCCGTCCTCGATAGCCTTCATCAGGTTGTCCAGCTTTTTGTTGACCTCTCGCAGTTGCTTTTCCAGCAGCGGGATCGTTGTGTTCTCCTGATTCTGGACATCCATGACCAATTGAACGATCTTGTCGATCACCGCATCGTCCTGAATCAGCTTCATGGTCTCCCGAACAACCAGATCTTCCAGCCAGTCCTTCTGCACGGTCTTTTTGTTGCAGCCCTTGCGCCGTTTGACGTTGGCGCATTTATAATAATAGTAGGTGCGTCCGGTGGCGCTGGTTCCGCTTTCCCCAAACATCAGCGCACCGCACTTGCCGCAGAACAGCTTGGTGGTCAGCAGATATTCCTCGTCTGCCTTGCCACAGGCAGGGGCACGCTTATTCTTATCCAGACGCTTCTGCACCCGGTCAAACAGGTCTTTCGGAACAATAACCGGAATTGCATCCGGCACAACGATATCCCGGAAAGACAGTCCGCCAATGTACCGGCGGTTCTTCAGCATGGTATTCACGCTGCTGTGGGTCATTTTGCCGCCCAGCATATTGCGGACACCCTTGTCGTTGAGGAAGTTTACGATTTCCACCATCTTATCGCCGTTGTCATACCGCTGAAATGCTTCCAGCACCAGCGGAGCGGTCAGCGGATCAAGATGATAGAACTTGTCATCGTCGATTTTATAGCCGATGGTTCCCGTACCGCCAGTGCACTTTCCTTTCAAAGCGTTCTCGGTCTGACCACGAATCACCTTTTCGGACAACTCAGCGGAATAGTATTCTGCCATACCCTCCAGCAGCGTTTCCACCAGAATTCCCTGTGAGCCCTCGGCAATGGGTTCCATAACGGAGATCAGATGGACGCCGTTCTTTTTCAGGATCATCTTATAGTTTGCGCTATCAAAACGATTCCGGGCAA
>OOCV01000916.1_pt1 | contig 14385 bp, 9 predicted proteins | sample 1671061 | NCBI WGS metagenome assembly OOCV01 (sample SAMN06348118, study PRJEB24527) | human gut metagenome | biome: human gut; feature: ankylosing spondylitis patient; material: feces | host: Homo sapiens | place: China | collected 2015-10
ACATGGTTCTTATAGAAAAAATCATATCCATTCGTTTTATCTTTGGCAGCATATATCTTACCTCCAATTTCCGGCAATATTTGTAGTTCCAAATATTCATTCTCTAATTTGATAAGCGTATATTCTTTATCCACTTTTTGTTCCCGATTCACTTTCAGAACGATTTTATTAGGATAAGGATTGCCACTCGAACGCTGGTGTACCCTGTTTTCGGCAAACATCGGCAATTCTTCACGTTCCGGTTCTGTGTATGTCGGAATACTGACTTTGCTTACAGACACCTTGACCGATTGCGCTTTTGCGCTTGTAGTAAGAAACAAAATCAGAAACAAAATATTGAAATATTTCATGAGTGCATGTATTATTATGATTAAAAAATATCTTTCATTTTACTCCATCCTGACGCAACGGACAGATGCTGCCGAAGCACGATCCATACCTGTAAAATTAAGATTTGCATTATTATAATAGAAGTAATAAGCTCCTGTTGTTCCTGGATTACTAGTCCATTGATATCCCCGATATTCCTGATAAGCAATCTTATTAGCTCCCTTATCCAGATAGCCTCCTGTCGGGAAGTAAGAAGTTTGCGAACCATCAATCACAAACAGATGCCCGTAATTGTTATCACATTCCGTTTTTGAAGTAAAAGTGAATCCCTGATAGCAATTCTGATCGGGCACACAATAGCCTTCCGGACAAGGATCATACACAGTTTTTACATTCTTGGTGAGACCATCAGAATTTCCCCATAGTCCGTTATTCCGCCATTCATTATGCCAGTCATTCGTAGAAAAAATTCTGGTATCAGGATTGGATATGGTATAACTTACTGTTCCCACTTCGGCAGAAGTGGTTGCATTTGCGGTCAGTTCCTTGTTATCCACAGTTGTCGCACTCGAACGGACAATATCAAGCGGACGCGGGAACGGATCTTTACGCCCCCACTGATACCACGCACCATAAGCATTCTGATCTTTAGGAGTAACAGAAGTTGCACCCAAATTACGATCCATCATTTTGAATGTTCCCCGTTCCTCATTAATATAGGTAAGATCCGATGCTTCAGTCACCCAAATATGAAAAGACCATACGTTCTTGCCCGATGCATCTCGAATAGCCACAAGGGCATTTCCTTTCACGCCACTTACAGGAACTTTTAAAGTAGTTCCCTCCAATGCAGGGACAGCAGAAAGAACATCTCCCGATGAAGACGAATTCGTTTGTGTCCACAAAACAGTTGCAGACACAGCCTTATCTACTAATTCCCCATTGATATTCACCCTCGGACGATTTTCATAAGTATAATCTCCTGCCAATGAATAATAAGGTGTAACATCTATTTCAAGTGTTCCTGCAGATGCCGTACGATAACAGTTTGCCTTACCATAATACAATGTCACCGGCAATAATTCCATCGGTTTGACAACTCCGGCTTCAATAGTGAAAGCACCCGGAGTCGCTTGTTCGTAAATCCGTCCGGCAGCATCCGTTATGACGAAAGTCAACCCTTTGGTATAATTTACCGCAGGAAGAAATAAAACAAAGTCTGTATGAGCCGATGGATTATTATCTGCAGAAAGAGGTACGCTTGTATCACAAGTAACCAATGCAGTAGCCGCAGCAGAAGGAGTGGAAGACTTCCGAAGTGATACGATTCCATCCGCTGCATTGACATCAGCTATACCCGACACCAGTTCTCCGTCATTACCGCGTACAGCTACAGATTTAACACTAATTCCCATTAATTGATAATCAGTCAGTTGTATCCGTACTCCACCACACAGATTCTTAAAAGAAAAGGCTTCACCATCAGAGGCTGCCGCCATCGGCAAAGATGATATTTCACTATCGGCATTAAATGCACCCATCCATTTCTGTCCGGCAAGTGCCGAAAAGTCAACAGCAAGTGTCGTACCTTCAAGCTGGCTGCCTGACGCAGCCGACGCTGGATAAATAGCATATCGGATGACATCATCTACAGAAGCGTCCACCGGATCAAAAACAGCGGTACGAACACTATTGGCAGCAGTAGTATAAACAGCTCCATTCGGTGTTGAAGTGCCAAACAGCCGTATCTTATCATTTTGGGTCCAAACCACATTCATGGATGCATTAAGAGACGTGCGTGTTGTGGCAGTAACAGCACAAATGGCCGTAATGGATTTTTCTCCTCCTTTTACGGCCGGTTCCGGAGAAAACGCCTCGTCATCAGTTTGCACACAACTACCCAATGATAAACCTATTACCAGAAGAATCAGAATTTTATTTTTTTTCATGGTCTCGCAAATTTAAAATGTTATCATTATTTCCATGTACCTTCCGTATCGCCATTATTCCAGGAAGGTCCAGTACCGGTATCTCCTTCCCCCGGTAGAGGTTCAGGGTCCGTAGCAGCTTTTAAAACGATTGGCAACCATTTCTCATAATTCGTAGCAGTCAGTCCAGTGAAGGTATCATTACCATTCTGATCGTATAAGGTAGCATTAAACATCAAACGGTCGGCCACCACCCGAAGTAAAGTCCGTGGAATAGCCATTTCGACTACATATCCCTTATCGGCTGCCGTATCACCAAAAGTTCCGTGAACCGCACCCTTACAAGTTACTGAAGAATGACTGCATTTAATGGTATATTGAACTGCATCCGGAATAAGAGAGATTTTAAGAGGGGTTCCGGTAGCATCTCCACCCTGAAAAATCAATTCCATACTGTCGTCTGTGGTCAAGTCTTTATCAAGACGTTCCACCAGACAATATACATTTTCTGCATCATAAGCAAAGCGGAACACGGCTTGTGTAGTGGACACACTTCCGATAAACAGCGCATCACTGACTGCACTCCAATCCGAATTGTCGGCGTCTATCACCGGTGTCATTCCGGAGGCATTAATCCGATGATTCAGAACAAACTGTCCAATCTGAATACGGGCAGCATCTTTATTCTCGCTATTGACAAAGGTAGCAGGCATGGCAGCTACAAGAGCATGCGGGTCAATAATTTCCGTTGCTCCCCAATATCCTTTTCCACTAAATGGCTGATACGTTTCTCCCCATTGGGAAGCCTCTGCGTTACCCACCTGCATGGTAAAGAGAGAAGAAGCATTGTACGACAAGACAGTCTCTCCCGAGGGGAATTGCACCAGATAAGGTGCTGCAGCCTTCTGCACAAAATTGAGTTTACGGTCCGAAGGCCCTACTTCATCTCCGGTCAATGGAGCCGAAGCCCAGTTGTCGGAGCTCCACGCCATTGAAATATGATAAACGTCGCCTTCATCTCTGAAACGTGTTTCTGTAGCTACTGCAATCTTCGTCGAATTATTTAATTCGCGGGCAGAAGGCATCTGATCCGAATAAATTTGCTTGCCCGAGCCATCTATAGCCAGTCCAGTCTTTTGACGGATCACCTTTCCAACGACCGTCCATGTCCGCCCATTATCCATAGAACGCAGCATGGCAGTCCCCGAATCGGCTGTGAGAGGCTCGCTATCCGTAAAATAGACCTGTATTTCACCCGAACGAAGTTGTAATGCATAAGGTTCCCAAGTCGTTCCCTGATAAATAATCTGGGCAGTCGACCAGGTACGTCCATTATCGGAAGAACGCCTCATCATAATGCCATTACTCTGCGGATCGACCCTGTATCCCTGATTCAAGCGAAAGGAAGCGAATGCCAAAATATCCTTATTTGCCAGAACGACTGCATCACATGATGAGAAACAGCGTGTATCACTGGCACCGGAAGTTTGCTGGGCACTTTCGCTCTGAAACAGAGGACTGGATGCATTCTGCCATGTAATCAGATTAGTACTTAAAGCATAATAGACATTCCAAGCCTGTGGTCCCTGCTGGTATAATAGCAAATAGGTCCCATCACCTAATTTCTTGATACGGGGATAAAGAGCATTCACAGCCGACAGTGCCGGACTTTCCAAAGTCAGCAACCGGCGATAGTCTAATTCGAGAGAACTATTCCCCCATTCATCCGCATGAGAGTTCACTGCTACATTTTCACTTTTATTGAGCGACTGAATAGAGGTAATCTCTCCGGTGACCGGTTCAGGGTCAGGATTTGAATTAGGACGCGGATTGGGCCACTCATCCGTTGAGGTATAAGATGTACAAGCAACGAGAAGCCCCATCACTGTTACCAAAAGGTATCTATGAGTTTTTAACTTTTTCATCATATTCATTCTTTTATTTGTTCAATCCGTTATCGATCAGTTTGAAGTCATACTTTTTATAAAATCAATTTCTTGTTGACTATAAGGTGTACCATCCAGACGGAATATATCATGAAACCAGATTTCAGGTTCCGGATCTCCGGCCTTGCTCGACCACTGTAAATGGAAATTACACTTTCCTGCTGTCAATCCCCAACTGATGGCACCTACCTTTTCACGCTTAAGAATCGGCATTATTTCTTCAAAAGTTGAACGGGGGCGTCCCATATACTCCTGGCAGATAACCGGACGATCAAACTGCTTCATGAAAGCGATGAATTTTTCCATTTCTTCAGGTCCGTAATAACAGTGAAAGGTCATAACGTCACAATTCTCACCCAGAAAACTGATAATCGGCAAATTACTGCGTGTGCCATGTCCTCCGGGATAAATCCATATCGGAGACGACAGCGGTTGCGAGGGATTCACCTCACGCGCCCAACGGAACACTTCGCGCAACAATGGCATGCTGTGTGCTTTCTGCTTGAAGTTTTCCGGTTCGTTATATAAACACCACAATAAAATACGATCATCTGCTTTAAAGGTAGTCATCACATCTTTCACGTAACGTTCCAGACGCGGATACGTTGACGGATCATTGACGGATGGCGCTCCGGGACTCTGTATCCATTGAGAGTTATGAACACCCTGTACAGAAGCCGGTTGTACACCGAGTTTCGGACTCTCAAAACGCCCGCCATTCGTAAAGAAAGTGACGATGGCACGCATACCATGTTTCTGACAGATACCCAGAAATGTATCCAGTCGTTGTTTAAACCCTGCCGGATCCGCTTCCCACACCATATCATGCAGGAATATGCGTACCGTATTGAATCCGAGTTCCCCGGCACGTCCCAACTCCAACTCCATGGTTTTCGGATCAAAAGTCTCCTCTTGCCACATCTCAAACTGATTGATTGCCGTAGCAGTAACGTAGTTGATACCCACCGGCCATTTTTGAGATGCGTACCATGCGTTTGCTTTTTCGGTCGACCATCTTTCAGCCTGTTGGGCGCAGCCGGTTGTTGTCAATAAAAAGAGAATTGTTACAATCAGTATATTCAATCTATTCATAAGAAATCAAATTAATTAAGTTGTTAATACCCAGGATTCTGGTCTTTTGTCTGATCCAATGCCATATTATAATTAAATTCATCGGTAGGGATAGGCCACCAGTAAGCTGCATCTCCCACTTCGGATAAAGCCGAAATACGTCCAGCAGCCAAAGCTGCTTCTGCAAGCTTTCCACAACGTTTCAGGTCATTGTAGCGTTTACCTTCAAAAATCGTTTCGTAGCCACGCTCCTGCAACACCAGTGCAAGAAAAGCATCTTTACTTGCATAATCAGCCAGTTTATAGTCTGAAGAAGATGCTTGTGTCGGTTTCTGTCCGTAAGCACGTCGCCGCACCATATTCAATTTTTCCATGGCATCATCGGTAGGAGCTCCTTTCCAGCGACAAACAGCTTCTGCATAATAAAGCAGAATATCAGCATAACGATATACCGGATTGTCATTGGGGGTTGTACTACTCCCTGTCCATTCCGAGTCTCTGAATTCGAGCAAATCATACCCGTTTTAGTCAGTGCATTAAGTGTTCCATTCTGCGTTTGTTTATACAATCCGAACTGATAGCGTAAATCATTCTGGTCCCAATTCTGAATAAATTTATTCTTCTGATAATCGGTATAAATTCCTACAGCTCCCATATTCACGAAAGGATTGGGCTTGCAGAGATACATATAGGCGATGGTCGATCCACTATCGCGGTTGAACTTTATATAGAAAATTTCTTCAGAAGTGGCATTAGCCGTATGACCGTAAAGGTCGAGGAAATCATCCGCTTTGCCAACCTCAACCAGAGAATATCGTTTGGATGAAATAATTAAACCGGCTGCTTCAGCCGCCTCTTCATAGCGACCGGCATAAAGACAAGCTTCTGTTTTCAATGCCAATGCGGCATAACGCGAAGGACGTCCGGCAGATTTAGCCACTTCCGGCAGATTGGATGCAGCATAATCGGCCTCATCAATCACAAACTTCCAGATATCAGCTTCCGGAGTACGGGGTTTATTAAAGTCATTCATGTTCTGTTCATCAAAAAAAGGAACGGCGCCCCAATTTCGTGCCAGCCATGAATAGGCGAATGCACGTAGAAAACGTGTTTCCCCGGTAAGGTTGTTATACTCCTGTTGCGAGAGTGGAGTATTACCTATACCGTCAAGAATATTATTGGCAAAACGAATGGCACGATACAACACCGCCCAGCTATCTTTGGAGAAGCCCACCCCACCACTGGTAAGCCCGGTATCATAAGCTGTGGCATAGTTACCTCTTCCAATACAATAATCCGCCAGTCCTTCTTCCAGAACAATCAGATAACGACTGAATCCCGGATCACGACGGAGTTGGAAATAGATGGAATTGATAACACTCTCCACTTCTTTGGCATTCGCCATAAAAGTCGTTGCATCCACTTTCTTCGGATGTTCTTCCAAAGAGCCCATATCTTCACAGGATGTGTTCATTGCCAGTATCATAGCAAAAGCGGCAATATATATCAATAATTTTTTCATAAGACATCAATTTTTATATGTTAGAAAGTGAGTCGGCATCCAATCGTATAAGTACGGGCACTAGGATAACAATACGAATCTACCCCCTGAATCATCGAGCTTCCGCCACCATTGGCATTTATATCCGGATCCCAGAAAGGGTAGCTCGTAATAGTAAACAGGTTTTGGGCACTCACATAGGCACGGGCGCGCTTGATGAATTTGCTACGGGCACAAGGTACATCGTAGGCCAATTCGAGGTTTTTAAGTCTGACGAAGCTGCCGTCATAAACAAACCGGTCGGACATTTTATAGGAAGTCTGATCGAGATTGGGATATTTTGCGGTAGGATTCTCGGGTGTCCAATGGTTGTAGTACACCTCGCGCAACGTATTCCCGTTATATCCATAATCATAAGCTTGTGCAGCCATACTAAGCGAATATATATCATTACCTATTGAACTCTGGAAGAAAGCGCTTAGCGTAAACCCTTTATAACTGACTGCTGTAGTTAGATTGACCAAAAAATCAGGATTAGGATCACCGATGATGGTCTTGTCTGCTGCTGTGATGGCAGGATCGTCATCCATATTCTTATATACGATATGACCGTTCTCATCGTATCCATCTTCAACATATCCGTAGAAAACATACATTGGCTCACCCACACGCATCAGATTGAGCTGGTCTTTCAGAATGGTATTATCCAATTCGCCACCGAAAATATCCTTATCTTCCGAAAGGACTAACACTTTGCTGCGATTAAGCGAGAAGTTGACACCCAAATCCCATTTCACAGCACGATCAATAATCCGCCCGTCGAGTTGCAACTCAAACCCCGAGTTACGGATGGAACCGATGTTACGCAGGGCAGTGGTGTATCCACTTGAACGAGGCATCTCTACATTGTTCAGCAAATCAGTCGTTTTCTTCCGATAGTAATCCGCAGTCATGCGGAGACGATTATTAAACAGGGACAGATCAACCCCCACATTAAACTGTGAGGTTGTTTCCCATTTCAAATCGCCGGTGTAGGTATCTGACGGGACATACGCCACTGTTGTATTCTTATCGAATACTACATTTTCCGTCCTCAATGTGTTCTGCGTAGAATACGGTGAGATGGCAGTGCTACCGGTCACTCCGTAACTCAAACGGAACTTTAGATCCGAAAGCCACTCTACATCACGCAAAAAAGACTCTTGCGAAAGACGCCAGGCCGCTGCCGCTGAAGGGAAGTATCCCCATTTATTTCCTTTACTATAACGTGAGGAACCATCAGCACGAAGACTGGCAGTCAATAGATAGCGATCAGCATAATTATAATTGACACGTCCCAGAAATGAGAACAAACGCCAATCTGAATAAGAAGATGTCGGCAACCCCTTAACGGTAGCTGCATCCATGTCATAGGTTTCGGTCACATCACTCAAGAAGCCTTCGGCCGTACCCGTTCCCGCAGTTTTCGATGTACTCTGTTCGTAAGTAAAACCGCCCATCACACTCAAATGGTGTTTTTTTAGAAAACTCTTATTATAGGTTATGATATTATTACTTGTGATACCGACTGTCTCTCCAAATGTAATAGAGGCAGCCCCTTGTGAATTAGGGTATTGCAATGACTTGTTCTGGTTATTGTTAACGTTGGCAGACAACTGAATTGAAAGCCCGTCTATCGGTTTTATTGTCAATGAAGCATTTGCCATAATCCGGTTGGCGTACCATTTATTATCCACTTCTTTCACATAAGCCAACGGATTTACCGGTGCAATCGGTTGTGTCTGGAAGTCATTCCAGGTTCCGTCGTCATAATGAGGTGTCGCTGTTGGCGGCAGAATCAGTGTAGAACCGATAACAGACGTTCCCCGGCTACCTCCCTGCGAATTCATCTGATTATGATTGGACCGGCTGAAAATCAAGTTGCTCGACACGGTGACATATTTTGATATATGATAATTCAGGCTCGAACGGATAGACATACGTTTATAGCCACTTTCCTTCACGATACCTTGCTGATCGAAATAGCTGGCGCCTAACGTTCCCTGAACTTTTTCCGTACCACCAGAGACATTCACAGAGTGGTCGGTAACAAGTGCATTACGAAACAGCTCACGCTGCCAGTTGGTACTATGCCGGGTAGATTTAATCTCTTCATCGGTATATATCGTCGGCTGATTATTAATCGCTGCTTTTTCATTCAGATAGCTCATATATTCCCAAGCATCGAGCAGCTCAAGTTCTTTAGCCAGACTCTGCACACCGAAGCTGGCATTGTATTCCACGGTAATCTTCCCCTCTTTAGCTTGCTTCGTCGTAATCAGGATGACACCATTGGCACCACGTGAACCATAGATAGCAGTTGCGGAAGCATCTTTCATCACTTCAACAGATTCGATATCGGCCGTATTAATCATATTAATGTCACCCGGAAATCCGTTGATAATCCAAAGCGGTTCATTGTCACCCCGAATAGAATTAGAACCACGTACCCTCACTTGTATTCCGGCTCCCGGCTGGCCATTAGTTTGCTGAATCTGTACGCCTGACACGCGCCCCTGTAATGCTGACGCAACAGAAGTATTTGCATATTCAGTAATGATATCGCCTTTGACGGAAGCTATCGAACCGGAAAGGTCCCGTTTGCGTTGTACGCCGTAACCTACCACTACTACTTCATCCAATGTCTCTGTATCTTCTTCAAGAACGAAATTCATTGAACGTACTCCGGCCACCACCTTTTTGCTCTGTGGGGCGTAACCTATAAACGTCACATCAATAGTGGCACTTTCTGGTACATTCTGCAACTCAAACTTTCCGTTAAAATCGGTAACCGTACCGTTGGTGGTACCTTTTACCAATACGCTTGCTCCGATGACCGCTTCTCCCTGCTCATCTTTCACCACACCCGAAATCGTCCGGTTGGTCTTCGTCTGCACCTTTTGTAAAACAATCTGTTTGCCTACTATTTCATACGCAATGTCACTTTTATCAAAGGCCTGTTTCAGCACATCCGAAAGATATTGAGAACCTCCTTTCAGGGAAACAATACGTGACAGAGGGATAGAATTATCGAACACAAAAGTATAATCTGTCTGTTTTTCAACAGCTTGTATCAGATTTTTTAAAGAAATCTGCCTGGCAGCGATATTGACCTTAGTCTCTTTCTGCGCCCATAGCGAAGGGCTGGAAAGCAGGCTGCCCAAAACAAGAATGCTACATAATATTTGTTTTAGCTTCAACATTGTAAACTCATTTAAGGTTAAATAAAGGAATTAATTATTACCTTTGTCTGCATAAAGCAAGGCTATACCTGTGCCATCCGTCTGACGGATAGCATACATACGCAGGTTTTGCTCTTCGGACGTGGAAGATGGCACTCTTCTGCGTCCTTTTTTATTCTTCGATTACTTTCTTCCGGTTATGCTCACCTCCTCTCCGTTAATAGTGTATGTAATCGGAGTCACCCGATTAATGATCTCAAGCATCTCTCGCAAAGATTCTGTTTTAATTGTCATCCAATAACGTTTATTTTCCGGTACATCATGCAATTGAATTTTGATGCCATACCATCGTTCCATTTTTTGAACTATTTCCTGCAGGTTCTCATTTTCAATTTTCAGCTTGCCCAATCGCCATACGGACTCTACTTCAGCATCGCAAGCCTCCAATTTACACTTCTCCATTTCATGCAAAGGAATAATGACTTTCTGATTGGGTTTCATATCTGCCAACAGCTTGTCCGTTAAAGTCGAGACAACCGTCACGTGCCCTCTAAGCAGTACAACTTCCAATTCTGAATGGTCTCCATATCCATTGACATCGAATGCGGTACCATGAACCAACACTTTTACATCACCTACCGATACATCAAACTGTCTCTTACTGTCTTGCACCACATCAAAAAAGGCCTGTCCATTCAATTTTACAGAACGGCAATCTTTGGCATAATCCGTAGAATAGGTCAAAGTAGAACCAGAATTCAACCAAACTTTAGTGCCATCCGGCAAACTGACTTCTGCTTTCTGGCCAACAGGAGCTGTAAATGAGACTAATCCTACTTCTTCCTTTTCCGAAACCAGCAGAGAAAGCGAGAAACCCAACGCCAGTGCCAGCATAGCAGCAATTCCCACTGCCCGATACAACAACCGCTGCGTGTACATCTTCACAGGTTTCACCAGATTCAGATTACTCATTATCTTTTCCCACACACGTTCTTTATCAGGAATTACCGGATGTATTCCCGCATGAGCTATCTGCCAGCTCTCGCACAGTTCCTGAAATTCCTGTTCGTGCCCGGCATCAGCATTCCGCCATTCCATGATTTCCATCTCCTCCTGCGGAGAAGCAGTTCCCAATAGATATTTAGATATGATAATATAAATGTCTTCCATATTTAAATGTGTTTTATTAGCTCTTTTATTAAATAGACCCGTAACTTTTGAATTACCCTGAAAGCATTCGACATTTTTTTCATAACACTCACTAAACAACTCTATTTTTTCTCATTTAATGCATAAGTCAATGACTTTACCCTAAAAGAAAAATCACCCTTACTACGATATATTTGTAGTAAAGGTGATTTTAGTAAGCTCAAGGCTTTTCGGACTACTTTAACTATAGCCAATATTAAGGAAGCATCTCAAATTCAGAGCCAACCTCTCTTGATTCTTATATAAAATACATATTTTTTCATTCTTCCATTATAATAACCTTACTTCTGAACCACAATTTTCAACTTACAGGTACGTCCGTAAAGTAATGCCACACCGTCATAGGTGAGTCCGGTTATGCCAGCTCCCGAGTAGGCTGGTCCCTGGCTTCCTACCACTCCTGTAGGAGTAGCTATTTTACATCCTCCGGCAACTAATGCATCCATATCATTTGCGGCTTCAATGACATGAATGACACCGTATTTGCCCGCCGCAGTAACAAAGGCAATATAAGAACCGTCTTTTATCTGCAGACTACAAGGATCATTCGGGTATCCATCAGACGCATTGACTCTTTGCATTAACATATCGGCACCTCCTTTAGCTATACTTTCCAATACATTCAACGCCTCAAAAGTCTTGACGTCCGAAGCCGCATTTGCCATCATCGCATCAATTCCAAGGTCAGTAACCTTATCATCAGGTATAAGAGTAAACAACGTTTTGTTGGTAGCAACACCTGCCGGTTTAATCCAGTCATTCACATCATAAGCTCTCCCTATCGGCCCTCCATTAATTCTTGATGCACTGACAAAGGAGAAACCTCTGTTTTTAACGGCAACAAAGCTCGGATTTCTCCATATATTGATGAAAGCAAAGTCTACGCCATTTGCCTTTGAGCCATATCCTTTAATTTCCTTCAAACTTAATACATGTTTCTGCACACCCCGTATCATTATTCCCTCTATGGAGAAAATATAAGGTTGATCCGGTTCTATTGAATGTTCCCATTCGGGTGCCATTTCGATATCGTTGAAAACAAGCGCAACATTATTGTCAACACCCTCAAGACCTTCGATATTGATAATCTTTTCCTCTTTCAACCCCTCTATATCTTCTACCACAATCTTGATTCCATTGGTCTCTTTATTGTCTACGACAGTTTTTAGGATAAATTCCATTTCCAACGGATTGCCTGATACCGGAATAGTCGTATATTCCTTCAGGTCACCCAGTACTTTATTACACAACGTATGTTTTATAGACTTAATGCCCACAGCAGAACGAATCACTACAGACAAAGAAACCTCTTCATCGGGTACTAAAACAGGGAAATCTGATGGTTCAGTGAATATCTGGGATGGAAGTTTAGTTATCTTTTTAATAGGTATTACCTTTTGTGCCGTTTTTGTCAAAACATCCGTTGATGTTACCAGTATCCCGGCTGCTTCACGCGTGTTGACCTTGACATTCAAGTCAAATTCAAGTGTCATATCAGTTTGCAAGGTATCTATCTTTAAACGTTGACGTTCAGTCGCGTTTATCTCTTCATATTCTCCATTTTCATCCATCTTCAACAAGGTAGCATATATACTATGTATACCCACAGCCGAGAAACTTCTGGCAGATACAGTCACCGTTGAGTTATACTCCACCACATCTATTTCAGAAGGAGAAGTGAGTTCTACAGTAGGTGGCGGATACGCGTTGTCGTCCGAATAATCGGGCTCACTATCACTACAATTTGTCAACAACAAACCCCATGGAAGGGCAAGTATCAGGATCATTATATTTTTGATATATTGCTTCATAACCGTTCATTTTTTATTTTAAAGATTCGATTTGTAATTGAAAACAATGTAAATCTCCGCTTACACTTGTTTCGGTTACCCCCCTAAAAGCCCATTTGTGTGAAGTCAGGACAAATATACAATACTCGGAGTCTCTATTTCTATTTTCCACTTCTACGAAAGAATAGGTATCAGAAGTTAAGTTAGAAGTAATTGCCGACTCAAGATTAGGCAATAACGCACGTTTAACAGTGCCTACCAGAACCGTCTGTTCGTTTACCTTTTTCTTGAAAACGTCGACAGCCGGAACTATCAGGTCTTCACTATTTAATGATACAGAACAGAAGAGCATATCTATTCCGTTCACTGCTTCTGTTTTTGTTTCAAGATATCTGCAATCGTTTTTTACTACATATTGCGTCATTTCGGAAATAGTAGAAGGAAAAAGAACCGTACTGCCGATTATCTTTTTTTCTCCGTCACTATAGCTGACAGGTACAAACACCGGCACTTTCTTGCTTTCTCTAGCAGTCTCCGTACCCGTATTTATGATTGCTGTTTGCCCATAGACAGCGTTCGTCCTGTCCAACAATGAACAGTGTTTCTGATAGATGACGCCACCTCTTTATAACTGCAAGAGCTAAATAAGTTTTGCTCTGACAAGTGCGCATAAACCAACACGTTAGTTGTTCTGAACCGGTTCCATTCCGGAATATCTTCTCCCTTGTTATCCTCATCACTACACGAAACGAACAGACAAGAGATGACACATATAAATAGCAGATATAGATAGTTTGATTTCATATTTCATTCATTTTACAAATTCAACTTCAGCAAACAAAGCCCTGTGGTCAGAAACTTCCGGATTAGATAAAACTTTAAACGACTTCACTTTCCACTTATTCTGTGGAAGTCCGAATATATAATCAATCTTGATTGTCGGCTGATCTGCCGGATAGGTGAATGTATCATCACAGATTCTCTGCCAGTTCTTCATTACCTCACAAATCACATTAGAGTCGGTCCGGGCATTAAAATCTCCCCCCAGCAGTGTCGGGGTATCTCCCGTACCAATCCGCTCATTAATCTGTTCGGCCATTGCGCTCCTTATCAGGTCTGTCGAATGATCTAAGTGAGTCGTTCCTATCCTGATTACGTCTGAAGTTCCCGGTTCCTGAATATCTACATATAATAGCGTCCGGGGTTCTTTGGCTCCGTCTATACCTTCAAAATTTTTGTTATTGATATAAACAAAAGGATATTTTGAAAGGATAGCTACTCCATATTCTCCACCACCAGTATCCATCGCTTTCCCGAATACGGAAAACAATCCCAACTCCGCAGCCAATTGAGTGGTGAAATCCTGATTTTTATTCCTTTTTGTGTTGT
>OOCV01000937.1_pt1 | contig 14010 bp, 10 predicted proteins | sample 1671061 | NCBI WGS metagenome assembly OOCV01 (sample SAMN06348118, study PRJEB24527) | human gut metagenome | biome: human gut; feature: ankylosing spondylitis patient; material: feces | host: Homo sapiens | place: China | collected 2015-10
GCTAAAAATTTGTATGGATAATTATTCTATCCATATGTATTTAGGAAGTGAATCCGCTGAAGGATTTGATTCTGATGAAGGTGAAGAAATGCAGAAAGTTCTTGTCCGCATGCTTCTTGATAAAGAATATCGCTTACGTACAAAAGATGGTGTCGATATTACCGACAAGAAAAAATCTCAATTCAATAAATTTTTTAACAATGCACAGGGGAAAAAAGATTATAACGCTGTAATCACGCATATCTTTAACTGCGCCAAATCAGGAAACTATGATTACTACTCCTTTCCTTTTACGCAAGAACTCAAGCAAAAACTGACGGATTTATTTGCACATCTTCCATCAGACTATAAGAAATCATATGAGCAAGATGTTCATGCCCTAATTGAACAACACTTTGACAGCCATAAACAATTAGCCTGTTATAAAGATACTCTGCTAAAGGCCACATTTTCTGATCAGATAACCTGCCTTGTCTGCATTGCAATAACCTGGCCAATATGGAATGAAAATCCAAAGCAAGCTGCCGATTTAGCAAACTTTATTTTCCCATTTGAGTTTTCAGATGACACGGTTTTCTCTGAGAATAATGTGGAGATAACAGATTATGTTGATTCAGAAAAGAAAAATGCTGCTGCAAAGTCAGCAACTGCCCATCAGTTTTTTGATAACAATGACTATGAAGATGCAGCGAGAGTTTTCACAGAAATACAAAATTGCAAATTAGCTGATGACGATGTTATTGCTGATGCTTATTATTACTGTGCCCTGTGTATTCTAGACCATAAAGTGCGTATCAAAAAACGAACTGCCAATCATGGAGCAAAAGAGGAACTGTATGTTAATGCCAGACATTTACTATTAGAAGCTGTTCATCTTGGCAATTCTAATGCCATTCAACGTTATAAAACAGAATATAAACAAGATTTGGAAACAGTACCACTCATACGCGATTTTTCGCATACGCACGGGAAAGCGAGAATTATACTAAATGCGGTAAATGAATATACCGCCGCATTCAAAGAATCTCTGCCAAAAGAAATGCAGGACGAAGAGGAAAGGAAAAAACTGATAACCTTTGCAGCAACCAGAGCCCAATGGGAACAGGAAGTTAATTCCATCAAAGATCTGAATACGGACTGTCGTTTTCTATTATTGGATGATGATTCAGAAAAAAATTTTCAGGACTTGATATATATACTAAACCATATATCTGCTTTGCAGAAGAAAACAGAATTGGCCAACCATACAAAAACCCTCCTTCGTTGGCACAAAACAGTAATTTATATAAGAGCAAAAGAAGCAGAATACTCTGCACTAATCGATACTGCATTAAAAAGATTAGGCGATTACACAATCCGAGTGTATATCATTGATGATAATAAATGGGCAGCACAATATCTGTTGTATCAGCATCCGTTGTTCCGCCCTATTCAGCACATTAATGCTCAAACCTTACGAAACACGGCTATAACACTTTCTTTTACCATTATTACTGATCAAAATCCAGACTTGGCATGTTGGTTGGTAAAAGAAGCCTTCTGGCTTGGATGTTTTAATTACAGCAAACTTACGTTTTCAATTAGTATCATCGGACCTGATGCAGCAAAGATTGATCAACGACTGCGTTATGACTGCCCTGGCATATATGGCAAAACTGCTGACTCTGATTCTATTTCCAAGGTCATTATCAACAAGCCATATGTAGTGGATTCCATTCACTCCAGCGATGCACTCAAAGCAATCCGCGAGTGTCAAAATCCTGTAAATGCATATAACTACTATGTGATAAATGTCGGTAGCAGTGCTGAAAATTTAAATTTTGCAATAAAACTAAGGGCTTTATCTATTCGTAACCTTGTTAATTCGAATCAGAAACCTCAAAACAGTTCACTTCCAATGATAACATTTTACTGTCCAAGCTTAAACATCGCTCACCTATCCGAGCATATGGTTGTTCAAAGTGTAGACAGTGGCGATCAGTGGTTCAATAACTATAATGTGAAACCTTTTGGTATCATAAATGATCGGTATTCTTTTGAAAAATTAGATGGTGGATATTTGGAAAAGGTAGCTCAATCTACACACCTGCAGTATTGTCGTATTGCAATTTCTGACTCTCGCACTCTGAAACTAGAAAAGCTGAAGGATTATTTTTCATGGAGTTATAATCGAGATTCATCTATGGCAGTAGCTCTTTCGATGCCATACCGCTTATTCCAAGTTGAAGCAAATACCAACGGACATATCATATCATCAGATTTAAGCACCACACCAGCTTTGGCCCCAAGTGATATAGAAGAAATGGCAAAAGCCTTTACTTCAAACTACTCATCTTGCAAGCAGAGCCTTCTGATGTATGAACACTCAAGATGGATGCGTTGGGTTCTGTCTCGTGGTTGGGAACCTGCTTCTTCTGATCAAGTTCTAAATTATATGAGAGCTGGGAATCCCAAACACCAGCTACACATAGCAAAATTGCATGGATGCATATGTGGATTGGATGAATTGAAAGATTTCTCAAGAGCACTGTGTAATGAAGCTGAATTTAGTAATATGCCTACTGCTCAAAAGAAACGCTATGCTAATGTTGGTGAAGCCGGCATTATAACACCGTTTGATTTCAAGGCCACGGACGACTCAAATATTGCATCAACCACTGAAATAATAACCACAGCACTATATCCGGAAGAATTCATCGAAGAAGATAATGTTCTGACTGAAAAATAAATAAACAGTTATTCAAATAGAGAATTCAGGGATGTTCTCGCCAAACGGAGACTTCCCTGAATTCTTATTCTAAAATTTCTATATTCACTTTTTCCACAACGCTCGCACAGCCTTAATCGACGGTTCAAATACGCTGCTCACATCTCTCAAGTCGTCTTCATTACTGTACTTCATATTGTACTGTTCGATTCTCGGCTTTAAATTTAACACTAAATCTTTGAACTCCACAGCGTCTCCATTCCCCAAAGTGTAACATTCATCTGATTAGCCCGTTCCGCAAACGCAGCCCTGCTTTTGTTCCTATAATCCGAAGAAACTGCCAGAACACCTTTGGACTGGAAGTGATCAGACACTGCCCTGATTTCATACACCCACTGCATATTATCATTGTCTGATGTCTTACAGGAGACCATTGTGGCATTCATTCCACTTAAGGCGATGATATCAATCTCATTTTTTACTGACTCAGCTTCGCCAATAATAGCCTGCTTGATTACTTCTCCCCTGGCTTTTACATACTCGCTGTATCCAAAGCAGGATGGACCCTTTCGATCTAACGCCTCGATTAGCAGCTGTTCCTGTGCAATGTCTTCTGCATCCCAGGCAATTTTGACACCAGTTTCCACGTCATCATATTTGCCAGATTCACGCATCAGGTAATAGACGATCAGTTCGAAGATTAGTCCCTGTGTTTTCATGAGACGCATTGTGGCTGTATCACAAAACGCAAAAGAAACCGTATCATCCTCCGCATTGATCTGCAAATTTTCAATATACCTTCTTTGCAGAAGATCCTGAAGAAAAGCCAACTTCACCTTTCTATGTGCTTCTGTCTCCCCGGAGGATACGATTGGTGCCTGCTGCACAAGGCGGCTTGAAACTTTCAAACCACCATTCATCGGAATAAATTTTAATGACTTATATCGTTCTTCTTCAGTTATCTGCTCATGTTCAAACTGCTGCAGCAAATTGCCAATCTCTGGATTTATGTATTCAAAATCAACCGAAACTACGTCCTCGACAGTATCTTTCTCATAATCGCGAATGATATGATACGTCTGCAATTGATCCAGCACACTGCCAATCATTGCATTCCTGAAAACGTCTTCAGAGAATGAACCAGAATAATGCAGTTCATCAGCTTCCAATTCCTGCTTTATTCCATCTCCGTAATTCGTGTCTTTTGCCGACTGGGAAAAGAATTTTGTAACTGCTGCCCACGTATTGAAGCTGCCCTGAGCTTTCCCTCCCACACCTTTGAGTCGCGTAGGTTCGCAGTATTTCTTAAACAATGCCATGATCGACTCGTACTCACTGCTGTCATAAAGGCCGGCATATTCATTGGCAATCCTTCCGCCCATAAGCTGAATATATTCAGCGAGCGAAAAATTCTTATCATCCAATCCTACGCCGACATTTTTATCTGTGGAAAAGGATATGATAGCCATATTTTGCAGATACTGCACAGCATTGATATTTCCGGAATACTTTTCCATCAGCCGCCCGATAGCAAGGGCCGCGTCATATCCCCAATTCGGCACGCAATTTATGATGATATCGTGATGTCCATACTTTACAAGTTGCTCCTCAAGGCAGGTATATATCGATTCTACATCCATGGCCGATAATGTTATGAACTCAGGTGCGGTATTACTTCCGCGGCTCTCAAAATACTTTTCAATCGCATTCTGGTATTTGCGGCTGTTAACCGCTTTTCCAATAAACACTGCATAAGCTATTCCCCCATCTAATGCATCATCGATAAAAATTCCACGAAAAATTCTAATCCAGTTCGTATCGCTTTATCAAATCTATCAGCTCTGCTTTTTCTGAATTTTTTCCAAAAAACCAGTTATATGTATCCCTGTTTGTATCATTTATTTCGTTCCAACAGTAAGCAAGCTGAATCAATTATACCTCCGAACTGGATTTTGACTGCAAGTACAACCTACCAGGGCACCAGCTGATTTCATTATTCATCGTAGAAGTCGGTCCATTTTCTTGCATTCTCGAGCAAATTTTAAAATCTGACATATTAAAGACGGTCTCGTCAACAAAAGCATACGCACTCTGCGTAGAAAAAACCAAATGAATGCCCAAAAGCGTTGCATTCATTCTGCTTCCCAATTCTTTTAAACGAAAGAATATCTCAGGGTATATCATTTTAAAATCACACGCTTCGTCGAAAAAGATTACCATATGCGGCATATCTTCCATCGGATACACTGAATTTTTCTGTAATTTCAGATATTGATATATATTAGAGACAGAATACTGTTCTAATATTTGATACCTATGCTGAACCTCTTTTTCAATAGCAGACATAAATTCTTCTACAGAGACATCTGATGCCTGTGATAAACAAATCCCGAGATGTGGAAGGCCCGCCAATGCGTGCACATGACCTCCCCCTTTCAAGTCGATAACATGAATTCTGACTTCTTTTGAAGAGAAGAACAGACACAATGACAAACTGAGCGTCAACAAAAATTCACTTTTCCCGGAACCTGTTGGTCCAACGATCAGACCATTAGGCCCATCGCCCTTCTGATGTAAGTCGAGGTAATCGCGGCTGCTATAACTGATAAAAATCATCCATTTACCCCTTAATCCACAAAAATCGGGCCGCCGTTTACCATCTCATACCTGATCTGCTTAACTCCTGCTGTCATCTCGTCCAAATCAACCACAACTGCCAACGGGCGTCCTTTCTCCAATGCCAGTTTCTCATATTCCCATTTACTCTCGTCTTCAGATACATACAGAAACGCTAGCTTATTTTTGGTGGAATCTAGCAGGAAATAAAGTTTCATCGGCACCTGCTCCTGTATCATCTCCAACAGCTGCATGTTCTGAGGACTGGATGATACACGATTGACTACACCGACCACTGTGCCAAGTACTGATCTCAGCAAACTGCAACAAATTTCACCCTCCCGAATATATACCCTGGTGATATCGAGATCTGACATGAGTCCGGCATTTTTCAGGATTTCCAGGCGTTCCGAAATCTCCGTATCAAGTGCAGAAAGTCCATTTACATGAGCATCACTCCCTGGCATGGAAGAATATACTGTATCATTACTTCTGTACAGGGCACCTTGGTTGGTATCCACACGTATGAATCCCAGTTCATTTTCATAGGTATCCATATCCACAACCTGCGCCATGACACCAGATGCTGTCGGTCTCTCCTCCAGCCAATGATTATAATCATCACTGACAAACAGCAGTGAAATCGTATTTCCTCGCTCAATCACATGATAAACGAGATAGGATGTCTGCTCTTCAAATGCCTTAACCACCTCCGCATAGCGCTTGTCATAATTGATTGTATCAATACTACCAAGAAAACCCCCAGTAATATAGGAGTAGTACAGTTTGCCTTCGCTGAAATATTTTTTGATTTTGGGATTTATCTCGTAAAGATTCTCCAAAGTGATAAGCCGCTCCATGGCTTCCTTAATCTGTTTACTTCTGTCCATCGTCTCAGATGGATTTTCCTGATCCATGGAGCCCTGCAGCACCCTCTGAACCATGGCCATGATATCATCCGTCGCTGCACATCCAACCTCATCTGGTATATCATACTTCTCAGCAAAATCTGCCAGATTATTCAGATTCTTTTTGATAAACGCCATGGTCCTATCCTGCTCAAAATTATACCGTCCGGGATGCTCAGGATCATGATCGGAACCACAGCAGATCAAAAAAGTTATAAGCCCAAGCGAATCCTGCGTTGCCCGCATAAAGTAAAACCAGGGAATCCCAGCCTCCACAGACTGCTCAATCCAATTGACCACTTCCGGAATATCCGGTATTTCTCGCGGATCATCATCATATCCTAGGAAGAAAACTTCCCAGCTGTTTCTCATCTGAAGTAGCTGCTCCCTGTCTGAAACAATATTGTCAATCAATGTTTCAATATTGGTAAAGTCCTCCATAAGGACATCTATCTTTGGAATTGGTACCATACATGTATCTGCCATTTATCTTTCCCCCTTGTATATTAATCCGGATAGCACCGTTGGTACATCTTCCGGCAAAGATCATATTGTTTCTGATAGCCACGGTCTGATGGATTCTGATCAAGCAGCCATTTCCAACCGTCTATTGCGTACTGCAGATAACATTTTCCCGAATAAGTATCAATCTTAAATCGTTCAAAAGCAGCCTCAGTAAAAATTCTATGACAATCTCCTTTGCGATCTTTTACCAAGACAGGAAACAATTTTTCCACAGCCTCTTCATACTCTGCTTTTGCGCTGTTGCCGTCAAAGAGGTGCTGGCTTGCCCCTGCCTTAAAGAAAAGAGTCAATGCATATTCATAAACGGCTTCCATACTCCTGATTTTTGTCAGGATTTTTCGACGCGTTTCCAGGCTTTCGGTATAAAACTCACGAGCCTGTGTAAAATTCCTCTTTTCCTCGCATATTTTGCCACAGCGGTTTAAAGTCACAGAATAAGCATACCGTGCCTCTATCGTACCATATTTTTCCGCTAGGCTTCCAAAGATTTCTCTTGCCTCAGAAAAGCAGTTATCGGCTTCTTCAATTTTCTTATTAAGCAGTAATGAGGTACCCCTTGAAAGAATAGCTTCGCCATACTGCCTTTGATGTTCATCCGTATCTTCAGCTACAAGGATTCTATCTCTTAACTGGACTGCTTCTGCAAATAACTGATCAGCCTTCGCATAGTCACCATGACGAATATTGATATCTCCAAGCACTAACAGGCTGGCAGACAGAGTAAACGCTGACTCAACAGACTGCAGCTTCTCATCAATTTTTCGATCTATCTCCAACGCTTTGATATACCATTTTTCAGTCTGCTCGAAATCGCCAACAGCATAGTAAACATCTCCGACCCGTTCACAGGCAACAGAAATATTGTGCAGATTATCGCTTGAAGACTTCTGTTCGTATCTCTTTTCTGCAAGTTTATGGTACTTGCTCGCATAAGCAATCGCATCATCATACAACCCCAGCCTTCTGCAGTTCTTGCCGCAAAGGTCATATGCCAGAGCATGATAATGCAGAAAATCTGAAGAACCGGAAAAGGAAGTAATCTGTTCCATCAGCTTGGCCAGCTGTTTCGCATACAATAGTGAGTCTCTGAAAGAGTTCAGTTCATATAGGCATGTAGCTAGGTTTTCAAGCGCCTGAATATATTTAAGCATTTCCTCTGGATCTTTTATCTCGTCAAATTTTCGTTCATAGATATCAACCAGTCGTTTTCTCCAAAGGATTGAATTTTCATAGTTGACTGCAATGCCATCACCCTTCCAGTACATTTCAGCCAGCTTCTTAACAGCTTCAGGAAGATTCTGCCGTGCAGAAGCCACAATCAGCGGCACCGCTTTTTCCGTATCGCGTTCCATATCAATACCGTTAAAAAATGCCAGACCTATCAGGAAATCCTTCTCCGGCGTTGATTCTGCCTCGGACGTTATTTCCTGAAGTGCATTTTCCAACTCATCGGCATCATCTCCATCCACAAGCACTCGGAGCCCTGGAAATATCTGTCTTAATTCTTCAATATCCGGCGCTTCCGTCTTGTCTTCATTTTTACCTGCCGATACAATCGTCTTCCCTTGATTTTTGGCAGAGGGATACTCTTCCCGAATCACATAATTGTCTGGTTCTGTAATAGACGGTGAGACTAGCAAGAGAAACACATCGCTCTGTTTCAAAGCGTCACCGATCTGGTCACTCCATTTTTCACCTGCAGACATAAACTCATCAAACCAAATAGAAACATTCCTTAACGATGGAATACTATGTATCGTATGCATCAGCTCATTGGCATATTTTCGGTCTTTCTTGCGATAACTTAAAAATATCTTTCCACTGAAAGCCTGTTTTATTCGTTCAACCTCCTCATTTTCCAGAAGAATGGCTCCCAAATCCCGGGCCAGTTTCTGGTAATATGATATTTCTGTCCAATCCGTCACCTCAGATCTGAGAAGCTGTATATCCCCATACCCATCGTGGATACAATTCATCTCCACAGCAAAATATTCCTCCAGACCGGATTCCACGGCGATCGGGAGGACAGGTATATGGTGTTCCATAGCAAATCCATATTCCCAGTTTTTTGCCAGACTGTCATTTGCCAGATAGTTTGTTGATATGATGACCACGAACAGCTTCATCTCCTGAAGTTTCATTCCCAGATCATCCAGATCGATATCATCTGCTGCCATAGAATCTTCATGATACCAGACAGCACAATTTGATATATCCAGTATATCGTCTGCAATCTTCACCATCTGATCCATATCTTCCGGATAGAAGGAGAAGAACACCTTCTGCAGACCATTTGGAGAGAAATCTCCCCTTACTCTGTATGAAAAATCGATGATTCTATCTCCCATGCATCTTTCACCCCTTCGTCAACAGGAGTTTCCTGTCTCATCTCTTATCGGCCATACAGCCTTTTATCCGATTCTCATCAGATACCCCATCGGTGAATCCAGCCGGATATCGCCAAATTCTCCGTTATCCAATCCATCTTCAATGATATAGGTATAAGACATGATAGTTTTCCCCGTCAGTTCCTCCACTGGTCAGTCATCCTGATTATCACTGACATACAGAAAGGAGAGCATCTTTCCAAACTGCGTTTCCGCTTCTACCGCATGATAAACAAGGCACCTATATCGCTTTTCGAACGCTTCTGCACTCTCTGCATAACTTGCATCATAATTTATAGTATCCATGGAATATCCGTACGAATAATAGAGTCTATCCTGACCAAAGTGGTTTTCCAACTTTGGTCCTAGATCGAACTTATCTGCAAGTACATGAAGTCTTCGGAGTGCTTCCTGCTTCTTCGCTTCTTTTGTTATATTCATTAATTCCCCCTAAAATAACCTACCCAATCACGCTGTATGTCCTCTCAAATTCGCCTCTCTCGACGAAATTCCAGTCACAGTCGGTCACATCGCCTGCATCATCATAAGAAATACTGTAGAAGACAATTATTGCATCCTCTGCAGCTACTTCTGTGGTTCCCCAAAGTTGCGCTGTATATCTCCGGTCTGAAGACGCCTCATCAATAACCAACCCCTTCTTCTCTATAAGAAATGCCACCTCAGGACACATCTCCAGCTTTGCATCCCATGCGGGCAGAGCCTTCGGTAGCTGTTCGAAGGTATCGCCTTCGATATGTCTGTTATTTTCCTCAAAGTATTCCTTATTGTTAGGATATGGCCTGCCGGTACTGTCGAGTTTGATCCAGTCACCTGCTATTGCTTTTTCTCCGCCGACGGCTCCATTGACTGCCTCCTGTGAATGGATTTCATAGCTTCCATCCCCAAGATCACAGATTTTTCCTTTTTGTATCAGTTCTTTTATAACGGCATTATCGCTTCCCAGTTGATAAGCCTCTACATATTTGCTTTTATTTTTAATCACTTCATACATGATCTTTTACCTCATAATGTCACATCAGCCCTTGCTTTTTGTGGATTTTAGGGCTATTATCAAAGTTTAACGGAGAAGTCGCCAACAGTTGACTTATTGTATCACAGATTCTTCTCATGAGCAATTGCCAAACACTGTTCGCCCCTCCGTTCTTTCTACAGTTACAGAGTTACCTCCGTCCTGATTTTTGGTGATCACCTCCTTAGTCCTGGGTACGGAGCTTGATATTATACAGTTTTCTCAGTCTTATTGTAGTTTTCCACCTCCTTCACCATGCTTCCCACCCCTGCTTCCGCAAGGTTAATGAACGATAATACACGGTCGCTCCAGCCGGCAATGAGGTTAAAGCGTGCTCCGCAGAACTGCTGTGTGCCATAGCCTTGAAGATCTACACCATGTACCCAGAAGTCTTTGTTGTACTTGCGGCGATATTTATCCGCAAGACCCTGGATAGTGGTTTCAAGGCCACGATTGCACTCGTTGTCAGAGAAATAGATAACTCGGTCGAACGGTTTGAAGCGCTTGCCCTTGTCGACTTCCAATGCATATTCCATCGGAAGGGAAAGGTCCGTGCCACCGCCTGCAAACGAATTCTGCAATGCGATTTCAAGAACAGAATCATACTTGCCGTAATGAGCAATCCGATATCCGCTCTCTTCGCTGTCTTTATACATAGACTCCGGGAATTGCATTCCACGTCGTCTGTAGTATTCGCGATAAAGCGTCTTCGATGCTTCAAAGTAGCATACGGTTGCGTCTTCGCAAAGCTTATTTGCCATTGCTCCAAGCAAAGAAGCGATATCAGCGCATCGGATGTCACTCTTTGCAGAAACTCTTGAGCTCATTGAACCTGACACATCAACAGCGATAAGTGTTCTGCCCTTGATTTTCTCCATGTTATCGACAGAAGCAGTAACTGCACTCTCAAGAGCACGGTGGATTTCGTCGGTCATAAGTCCTTCCTTCTCAAGCATGCGATATGCACTGAAGAAACGGAACGGAAGCTGCTTTGACTTCTTCACCTGAATCGGATTGGAAAGGGCCGCAAGCACCGGAGTGATATCCGCACCGGATTTGATGATATTGCGAAGGTTACGAAGCAATGCCATGTAGCCGACTCTGCCGGATGCGATAAGCTCGTCCCAGACTTCCTTCGTGTTTCCGCGAGCCGAAAGCTCCGTTTCCCAGGTATACGGCGTCACAAGTGTATCATTTAAGATCTTTCCGAAGAGTTCCTCAACTTCTTTGGACTTCGGGCTCGGATGCGTGATACGGAGAATATCACGTAACTTCATCTCTTTGGAACCGCCATTGTATTTTGCAAGCTGATACTCATCAAAGTTCTGGATTGCTTCTGCTATTCCACGCTTCAATGCGTTCGGAAACGGCTTGCCATACATGTTTTTGTAGCAGGCCATGATCTCTGTCATGTCATCCGGACGTTTAACCACGCAGCGAACAACCTGACGGGTAAATGCAGATGCCTCGCGCGCGATTACTACAGTAAGTACATGGCTTACGGTACGCATATTGAAGACTTCACGGGCAAAACATGCAAGATTGTTTACGAACTCCGGATGCTTCTCACAAAGGTCTGTTGCAAGTCGAACGATTTCGTTGTCTGTAGAGCCGTAGTATTTTTCCTCACCAAACATGGTGGTAACGACTGCAGTCATAAGCTGTTCCTTCTTGCTCATGCTATATGCTGCATAACCGGAATGGTTTTCGGTTTTGATTGTATTGGTTGTGTTGAACTTAGCCATTGGGCACCTCCATCTTTCTTAAGTATATGGGGAAATATGTGACTGTTTATATAAATAACATGCAGAGAATAGGCGATAACAGTAAACATAGTGCTTTCCCCTTAAGCTACAGAACAGCTACGCTGCTCCAGTGGGATTCGAACCCACATCCCTCGATAACCAGACTCGAAGTAACTGTCATCTGCACTGCTGCATGATATTTAACTTTTCTAATGAAACTGCCGAACCGGTGCATCACTTAGCCCAGCAGCCTCTACATATAGGAGAATGATCGATAACAGAAAACAAAGCGCTCGACCGTTAAGCTACGAAACAGCTTGGCCGTCCCGGTGGGATTCGAACCCACACCTCTCGATAACCAGACTCGAAGTAACTGTCATCTGCACTGCCTATATATAATTACCAATGTATCTGATGTGTTTCGTCGTAATTTTCAACGACTCATCAGGGGCGTTACACCCGACACATCTTACAAGTACTTCAGAAGGGGTTCCGCTGGATCGTGCACTATCCGGCTTCACCACGCTGCGTTGCGCACCGCAGCACCTTTCTACGTACTGTCCTGCCTCTCTGGGGCGGGTAAGATATCAACCCTACCTCGTTGAATAAAACCTGATCTGTACATCTGACCATCTCCTCTCCTTTCGATGATTCAATATTAACCCCTTATTCCTGTTTCAACATCCGGGACATCCCACCGAAGCTGAAACTGCTTTTGAAACTTTGGAAGCACAATTTCGTTAAGTCTAATCTACCATTAGGCATCGGCAGGAAGGACTTCGTCCCCCCTCCGGTACAATCTTGATCACGATATCTTCGATATCACCCGACAGAGTAACCCTGCGGCCTTTATATCGGCCGATATTGCGATCATATACAGTAGCTGCTGTGATTGCTTCTCTCACAGCGTCTCTGACTCCTCTAGCGCCATATTTGCTGTGTTGTTCTTTCAGTTGAACCATTAGCGCCTCATCCATATGCTCCAGTTCCATCTCGTAGTTCTGCAATTCTTCCACCACAAATTTGCTTACAATATCCGTGAGCGCATCTACAGGAAGTTCGCGGAAAGCCAAACAGTTTGTAATCTTGCCGGCAATTTCCGGATGTCCACAGGCCTCGGCAAGCGTGTTTCTACAGATTTCCTTCTTTCGGAATGCTGACGCCTCCTCATAAGCCTTCATATCTACCGGAATATTGCTGGTTATAATGAAGATCACATGACTTAAATCGATCTCTGGAGAATTGTCTGCAAGACGAACCACGCCGCTAGAAAAGCATTCCATAAGCCCAGTGTAAATGCGGTCTACCGCCTTCTCTATCTCGTCCAGAAGGAAAACTTGATACGAATTAGAACGAACAGGCTCAAATACGGTAGGATCCTTATAACCTACATAGGAAGGCGGAGATCCGAAGAAGCGATTGACAGAATGTTCTCCTATGAACTCGTTTAGAGCAATCTGATGAAATCCATAAGTCTGTCCTGTCAGCTTCTCCAGTGCTCCCGGCAAAGCTTTTCCAACCTCGGTTTTTCCCACGCCAGTCGGACCAAATAAAACGATGACCTCAACCTCCGGCTTTTTCCTGCGAAGATTTGCTGATATCAGCTCGCTGATTTTCTTAATAGCCTCATCCTGTCCGTATATATCCCGCATTAATTCAGCGGCCAGTTCATCCGGCCAAACAGTTTTTGTCTGCTTTTTCTGCTCAAGCTCACGGACCTTATCCTTGTCCACAATACATTTTGAGTTGTCTCTCGACGTTTCCTTGGCTTGCGGCAAAGGACCTGTAGGATAGTCCGAGTCCTTCCCTGTCATCTGTTGATTTTCCCTCACCGAATAGCTCCATACCTGATCTGTATTGCAGATAGTTACGGTTCCGCCATCTACCTCTGGTTTAAACTCGATAATCATATCTATAGCAGGAACATCCTGTGGCAGACTGACATGCCCTACATCAATGCAGGTTTTATCGGCGAAATTGACATGATAGATGGTCATTTTATTTTTGCCGCGGATACCTTGAATTTTTTTCTTTAATCCGCTTTTGCCATCCATCAGAATGACAGATGTCAAATGAACCAGATCCTCATTGA
>OOCV01000954.1_pt1 | contig 13848 bp, 10 predicted proteins | sample 1671061 | NCBI WGS metagenome assembly OOCV01 (sample SAMN06348118, study PRJEB24527) | human gut metagenome | biome: human gut; feature: ankylosing spondylitis patient; material: feces | host: Homo sapiens | place: China | collected 2015-10
TATAGCAGAACTGTAAAATATAAAAGAGGTTGTGCCAACGTTTTGACACAACCTCTTTATTATTAAACTGGTAAAAGAGTTTTATTCAATTGTTGCTCCATAACCAGCTACGTCGCTAGCTAATGTAAATATACCATTTACATAATCATATTGAGTAATAGGAGCTGTTGCGTGCTTGGTTATGTTATTACTGCTTGCTGGTTCTTTAACTTGAGAACCTGTATGATAATAATTCCAATTTTTGGTTAAGCCATATACGATATTGTCGGTTACATCTATTTGAGGCGTGCAACTTTCTAAGAAAGAATAATAGTAGGAGCCGAATTCTGCTTCCGGACTTACGTCAAAGATATTCTTGCTTATAGTCAATGATGTTCCTTTTTGGTATCTGAAGAATATATTGCTACCTACCATGTTGACAAAAGTATTATTTATAATTTCGGCAGAAAGTACACCATCTGATAAAGGAGTATTACCAGTAGCCCAGTTTAATATTTGTACGCCTTCTTGAGGTGTCTGACTATACACAATATTGTTCTTGAAGTTGAAAGTTTTATAATCTCCTAAATTGAAGCCTTTATATATATTTATCAAGGCAATTTTTATAGCATTAACTTCAATACGAGTGTCTTGAACAGAGATGTTATTTATACCAAAATATCCCTTTTGTGCTGCATCGTAATAAATTGGTTTCAAGACATTCGCAATCAGGCAGTTGTCAAAGCATATGTCAGTGAAGTCTCCACTGCTGGCAACACCTGCATTGTTTATGAAGTAACCAGTATTGCTAGCGACTCCATCGAGATCACTTAAATCTATTTTTATATTTTTTAAAAGTAGCTTTCCTTTGCATGATTTCCAGCAATTAGCAGGACGAAGTGTTACTTGCTCGTCATCATATTGACCGATGATAATAACATCATTACTGATTGATTTTACTCCGGCTGTGGTAAAATTGTGTGCTGTACCTGTGAGGAACAATATAACTGGTTTACTCATTGTGGCACTAAAGTAAGTATCAAGTGCTACATCGGCATCTGTTGCATCCAATATTTGTATGTCAGCATCTGAATAAATTTGGTTGTTGATGGTGATGCCGCCGATAGTAATGTCTTTTCCATTATCAAAATCAGCCTTATAATCCGTACGATTCTTGATACTAACCTGAATCTTTGCAATCATAGCATACTTTCCACTTGTTGCCAATACCGCAATATCAGTACTGTTATCAGCTGTTGCACGAGTCATCATCTTTGCGCTTGATGCAGGAGCAGTAACAACCAATACATTTTCTTTTCCAGCTTCCTTAGAGAATTTAGCACTCCATCCTTCTGGAGCAGTAATCATTGTATTTTCTACTCCTCTCACGGTCATGGTAAACTCTTTCACTTCACCTGCCGAAAACTCCTGTACTTGTTTTAAATCTTCGGCTGCAAAACTACATTCGAAATCACGAACGATAGGGATACGTATGGTTGGAGCATCCTCACCTGCAAGTACTAAGACCAGTTCGTTGTTTTCTACTGTTACACTCTTGAAGTTTTTGTCTTCTGTCGGAGCAGAACCGTCACCGGTTGCACTGACTTTGTCGTTAGTTCCTTCTTTGTATATATAACTATAATTCTTTCCTCCGTCATAGCTAACCTGCCAGTAACCTTCACTATCTACATTGAATGTAGGAGTCTTACCACTCTCTCCATTAGCTTTCACAGGTTGTCCGGAGTTTCATTTTTGTTGTAAAGAACAGTCCAATAGCCTTCTGAATCGATACCGATAATAGGGCATAACAGGTTATTGTCATTTTTCATATATAGATTTACTGTCTTTCCATTGCTCAAAGTGAGTGTGTAGGAATCAGACTTTTCCTCTATATTAGTAATAAATGTTCCTTCATTATAAAGTTCGCGAAGAGCTTCAGTATTACTATTTATATCACGTACTTGTGTTTCGAGTGCGGTAACGCGCTTTTTCAGTGCGTCTACATCATCTTCCAAATCGTCAATGTTGGTACATGCTACCAGGCATACAGCCAATAACATGAACATACTCCATACTTTTTTCATGATTATATTGTTTTAAAGTTATTATTTTAAAGAAGATAGCCAGGAAGGAACATATCCCAAACGTTTACGTAATTGGGCCTCATAGAGTGAATATGGTTCCACAAGATTTCCGATACTTTCGACTCGTTTCATTTGAGTAGCGTCGAATTCTAAATTTCCGTGGAAACCGACAATGATAGGAGGCATAAATTTCCACCAAAAGCCATTGCCATCCCACCAAGTAAATTTACCTTCTGTATCGATGTCCGGATCTGTTTGGATATTTGTTGCAGAGAAATTCCATATTGTCAAATTCTCCATGTGATTAGGCATTTGAGCAGAGTCTCCCCCTTGTCTCCAGTGCATGAAACCACCGGAACAGCGGTCAATTAGTGTTGCACGTGGTTGTGTGGCATGTGATTCAAAGCAAGAATCGTCTCCCCATCTGACATACCATATTACAGCACCCATACTTTGCTTTGAAACACCGCAAGCGTGATATTGGCCAACGTTCGTTTTATATTCCATCAATGTGCTTTCACCTTCTCCTTTTCTAAGTGTGTAGCCACTGCTGTTTTCAGTTACTTTTCCAATAAAAATGCGGGAAGAAGCCTGTGAACGGATAGAGGCATGTCCACGATTACCGCCAATAGTGATGTCATAAGCAGAACAGTTGGCAGAACTGGTGATTGACATGGCTTCACTAACACTCTCAAAATTAACCCGGCGCATCCACGAATTGGTCAGACGCACAAAATCGATGAGCTTAAAACCACCATCATCAATGTCAGAGCCGTGGTGAATGAACTTCTCTTTGGCATGTCCTTTGAATGTAAGATCTTCTACACCAACATTGGCATAATTGGCGAATTTATGTACATTCCATCCCCAATCTTTATTGATGGCGTGCATGATCGGTTCTTTGAAGGTGACACTATTACCGCTGATTTTTTCAATCTGATGGTATTCGAATATTTGAATACCATTTGTTTTGATATTGGGAGTAGTGCCTTGCTGTACTTTAATATCTTGCCATCGATAGGGAGATAGTTCGGAATTAATAACATCATCATTCGTGTTTCCCAACTCTGGGGTTCCCAGTACAAGGCATACCCAACTGCCTGCGCTTACTCCGGTTAAACTAGCCGTTATGGTTCTGCTGCCTATGGGAGCATCTTCAGTGATAACACCTATTGATTCTTTTAATCCTGTATTGTGTTTGAACTCCATCATGACAGGAGCATTCCACATCTCTTCGGTTGGTTTGGGAGAATTATTAGCAGCGGTCATTTCGAGTGTCGTTTTGTTTTTTCCGGCTCCTTTTAAAACAATATCACTCATTGATATACGAATCCTGCGATCTTTAGAATCCTCATCTTGCAGGATATAATTTCCTTCGGGGAAGTAGATAATAGCTTTAGCATTTTCCTTGATATATCGGTCGGTCATATTGAGGTCTTCTTGCTTTGTTTCACTTGCTATTTCTTCCAATACCTTCATGAAAGCTGCTCTGTCAGATTTGCCGTCGTTTGGGATAGCTCCGTATTTGGGATCTGTAACATCATATACTTTATATCCTTGTGCTATTAATGTTTCTGTTTCAGGAGGTGCTATTTCACCATGTTTATATCCGGCGTATGAAAAGTCTAATAACACATTCTGTTGGTCAGCGTTAACAAACTGCTGCCAGGCTTCTGCTCCGGCTTCGCTGGAAAGTTGTTTAACTTCAATAGATACAATACGGATATAATTCTTTGATGAAGTCAGTACAATTTTAATAGTTTCTTCCACATCCTTTGTCGCAGTTGCTTGTGGTGTGATAGTTAACAAGTTCTCGGATAAAAGAACATTCCATCCTTTGGGAGCTTGTACTACGGCTTGTTGTACGTCATTCTGTTCTACTTTATATTCCTTATGATTCTCATTGGGGGCGAAAACCTGCACAGCTTGTTCGCTGTTGGCATCATTAAGACCATAAATTATCAGTCCAAAGGTGTCATCTACCGGAAAGGTATATGTTTTTCCTCCATCGGATAATGTGAATGAGAAAGTATGGTTTGCTTCATTATATTCTACCTTACTGAATATACTGGTTCCTCCCTGACTTCCACCTTCGGCCTTAGTTCCTAAGCTTGTATACGTTTGTCCATTATCGTAGCTCACTTGCCAATATCCACTGGAAGATACGCTGATTAATGGAGTTGCCACCACATTGCCTTCTTCATCGCGGGGCCATGCTGATACTTTCTCTCCATCGGCTCCTGGCAGATATTTGAAATCGGTATCATTACTTGTTTTATATATCCAGTAGCCTTCTTCGTCTACGGAAAATTCAGGGACAGACGCCTGTACTGCTTCACTTTCCATGACTTTAATGCTTGTTCCGTCACTAAGTTCCAGCAAATATCCCAGACCATCTTTAGTCGGAGTAATTCCGATAATGACTTTGTTTTTTTGCATAAGGGCTTGCAGACTGGCAAATGAAGTATTCAGTCCTTCCGTTGCTTTTTCCAAAGCAGCGACACGGTCTTTCAGAGAATTGATGTCTGCTTCCAGGTCATCTGTTTTCTGGCACGATTGCATGATTGCCAACATGCTGCAAATACCAAATAGTAATAGGTAGGTAATGCTCCTGTTTTTCATACGTTTATTATTTCGGGTTATTTATAATTTTCACAATGGCAAAGATAACCGGATAAAATAAGAGTATATGGATAAAAAAATTCAGGAATACGATGAAATAATACATTTTACACGTCTCTGTGATAGATTGCGACTTTATGTATTATTAGAGCAGGTCTACCCATTGCTCGTTGCTTAATATAGGTAATGGCTCACTATCAGTAACAAATGTTTCTGCCAGTTTCCGTTTCTCATCTTGTAGGTGAAGAATCTTTTCTTCGATACTGTTTTGGGTAATGAAGCGGTAAGCAATTACTTGCTTGTCCTGCCCGATACGATGGGCGCGGGCGATCGCCTGCGATTCGGCGGCAGGATTCCACCAGGGGTCTATGATAAATACATAGTCGGCTTGGGTCAGATTAAGTCCCACGCCTCCTGCTTTTAGTGAAATCAGGAATGCCTGGACGTCTTTTTGATCGGTGAAATGGGCGATTTCGGAAGGACGGTTGTTGGTCGATCCTGTTAATAAGGCATATTTCCAACCCCGTTCGTGGAAAGCTTCGGCGAGCACCTCCAGATGTCTGACGAATGAGGAGAAAATTAAAACTTTGTGGCCTTCACTCTGTAGCGTATCGAATGTTTCGATTATCTGTGCCGTTTTTCCGGATGTTCCGGTATAGTCGGGAAGGATAAGTTGCGGGTGGCAAGATAGTTGTCGTAAACGTAAGATGCCATTTAATACACTAAACGAATGAAGCCTGTCGGTACTTTGAGGATGCTGAAGAAGGATGTTGCGCAGGCTGTTTTTCTCCTGTTCGTAACAAGTATTCTGCTCTTCAGTCATGTCGCAGTAGATGGTCTCTTCGGTAAGTGCCGGAAGTTCCGGAGCTACCTCTTTCTTGCTTCTACGGAGGATAAATGGGGCTGTCAGTTGTTGCAATAATACTTTTGCGCGGGCATTCCCCTGACGAATCGGCATTATAAACTGCTTTTGGAAAGCATTTTCCGTACCCAGTAAGTCTGGTTGTATAAAGTGAAATTGAGCCCACAGGTCCTTTAATGAGTTTTCGATGGGAGTGCCAGTAAGTACAAGCCGGTGTTTACTTTGTAGTCGAATGGCTGACCGGAAGGTGAGCGATTCGCTATTTTTGATATTCTGGCTTTCATCGAGCACGATGTATTCGAAACGGTATGAACAGAGTATATCAATGTTATTCCTCATCATGCCATACGTCGTAAAGATCAAGTGAAAATGACCGAAGAATTTTTCCGGTTGTTCCTTGTCTATAGCCATGGTGTTGTTGTATTCCGCCATCGAGAGTGCTGTAAAGCGTTTGGCTTCCCGTCGCCAGTTATGAAGTAGCGATGTGGGGACAACGATCAGGGTAGCCGGTTGTCTGGGGGTAGATGGTTTATATATATACTGTAATAGAGTAAGAGTTTGGAGTGTCTTCCCAAGCCCCATGTCATCTGCCAGGCATCCGCCAAATCCTTGTTTATGCAAATGTACCATCCATGAGAATCCTTTCTGCTGATAGGGACGTAACGTTGCTTTGAGGTTTTTGGGTACGGCAATATTTTGTATCTGTTGCTTCACCGGAAATTTCTTTAATTCCTCTTCACCTAAGGCGGTCTGTGCGGCACCTACAAATGTATGTTTCAAGCGGATTCCTTTTTCCGTTTGAATTCCCATCTCTAGTAAATTCGCATATTTGCTGAACCATTCCTCTGGCAGGAGAATCATGCGGCCATCAGGTAACAGATATTCTCTCTTTTCCTCCAGGATATGTTTGCGGAAGCGTGAAAAAGGAATACGCAGATTGCCGATAACAACGGTGATGTGCAATTCAAACCAGTCGACCTCATCGTCACAACTTTGCTCGATGCGTATCTCGTCCAGGCAATAAGGTGTGTTTCCCATATTGCTGGTGAGATGGAAGGACTGCTGCAACATCTCCCGATGGCTGTTGATCCATTCGACGATCGTTTTCTCCGGAGCTTCAGGGGATAGGCTGAAATGTGTATTATTGAGTTGTTGCAGGCCTGCATCCGTTAAGAGCTGAACGACTTGTTCTTCAGCAGTAATGTTCCGGCGAAAAAAGAAGATTTCACCGGATGTTTTCCGATAAATGATTTTTTTCATTTCAAGGGCACTATCCGATGTAAATGTCTGATCTCCATAACGGAAACCAAGCTGCAATGCTTGTCCGTTGTACGTGGTATCTTCGAATGAGAGAATTGCTTCACAGGGGCATTTCTCTTCCATTATACTCAAACCGTGAGTCTCGATTTCATGATAACGAGCAATCGGGATAACAATGTTATCTATGTATTTTTCAATTTGGGAAGCGTCTACGCTGATCGATCTTTTCTTTGTAAAAGGTAAGATGCGTGCGCTTTCAATGTGCGGAAAGAAATATAGCTCCATTCCCAATAATAGCGTGGCTGGTGCGGATGTCAGTACAACCACAGGTTTCAACTCACTTAAAGAGAATGGCTGTCCTTCATAATAGCACTGCAACTGATAACGAAACGTTTTATTGTCAACATGAAACGTTACACGAATTTCTGCATTATGAGGATTTATGTGATAGGCATGATGGGCGTATAGTATTTTACTGCCGGCTTGTTTCTGATAAAAAGGCAGTCCGTTGTCCCGTATCAGTATCAGCATTTCCAACAGTTTCTTTTCGATAGATGGACGGATATCATTCTTTATTCGTTCCGGATCTTCGGATAATTTATGTAAAAAACGCGATACTGTTTTTTCGCGGGAGTAGACACTCATTAGATGCTTCTCTGTATAATAAGAGGCGATATGAATAGCTTGTCTTTCTGCCTCACTCATCTTGCTCATAGCTTCGGGAGAGGCGTGAAATGCTTGTTCTACCAATTGCAAGGTACCATCGTCCAGCTTTTCCGCAATATAGGGAATCAGCAATATGCCGAGTATCGGATGCTCTGTGAAAACGATTATAACTTGTCCGTTAGTTGGTCTCTCTTTCATTCTCTTTTAGACTTTAACAAACAAAGATACGGGAAAATACTTAATTTTGCAGCATGATGGAGGAAAACAAACGAGTATTGCTTGGAATGAGTGGCGGTACAGATAGTTCTGTTGCTGCTATGCGATTGCTGGAAGCCGGTTATGAAGTGATCGGAGTAACCTTCCGTTTTTATGAATTGAATGGCTCGACAGAGTATCTGGAAGATGCCCGTAATCTGGCAGAACGTTTAGGAATACGGCATATAACATACGATGCCCGTGAAATATTCAGTAAACAGATTATTGAATATTTTGTGCAGGAGTATCTGGCAGGACGGACTCCAGTCCCTTGTATATTGTGCAATAATTACCTGAAATGGCCTCTGCTTGCTAAAATTGCCGATGAAATGGGCGTTTTCTACATCGCTACCGGGCATTATGCACAGAATATACAACTAAATAATACCTTTTATATAACATACGCTGCCGACTCGGATAAGGATCAAACCTTCTTTCTATGGGGATTGAAACAAGATATTCTTTGCAGGATGTTGTTGCCGATGGGGGATATTACGAAAGTGGAAGCTCGTGTCTGGGCTGCGGAACATGGGTTCCGGAAGGTGGCAACTAAAAAGGATAGTATAGGCGTTTGTTTTTGCCCAATGGACTATCGAACTTTTCTGAAAAACTGGTTGGCTCAAAATAATGAGGCATTGGCAGAAGAAGAGCAGATGATGGGGGAGAATCAAGCATTGGTTGGAGATTGGCAAGTATTGGTTGGAAGCAATCAGGCAGGACTCAATAAAGTGAAACGAGGAAGGTTTGTCGATGAAAAGGGAGATTTTATTGCCTGGCATGAGGGTTATCCTTTTTATACCATTGGACAGAGACGTGGCTTGGGCATTCATTTGAACCGTCCCGTATTTGTGAAAGAGATTAATCCTGAAAAGAACGAAGTAGTATTAGCTTCTCTTTCAGCTCTGGAGAAAACAGAAATGTGGTTGAAAGACTGGAATCTTGTCAATCAGGAGCGTACTTTAGGGCATTCTGACATCATTGTGAAAATACGGTATCGCAAACAGGAAAACCATGCTACGATTACCATTACACCAGATCATCTACTGCATGTGCAACTTCATGAGCCTTTAACCGCCATTGCTCCGGGACAAGCTGCTGCATTCTATAAAGATGGCTTATTATTGGGAGGAGGGATAATAGTCAACGCCCGGTAATTAGCCGACATAATTTAGGCACGGATTACACGGATAAACACGGAAAGAGAATAAACTTTATCCATGTAATTCGCATAATCCGTGCCTGGAAGAAATTGGAGAGGTGCTTCGAAACGCTCTCCTTGTACAAGCAATCTCTGTAATAAGGATAACTTGTGTCGGTTATGTCTTGGTTTTTGGTTATTCTTCCGAAGGAATACTGTCATTCAGCGCTAACATTGTTTCTATATATTCGCGCGTATTGCTTAATCTGGGGACTTTGTGTTGTCCTCCCAGCTTTCCTTTCTGTGCCAGCCAATCATGGAATAATCCCTCACGGGCAACGATCACTTCCAATGGTTGCAAAGCTATGTCTTTCCATCGTTTCGCCTCATAATCGGAGTTAACCTCCTTCAGTGTGGCATCAAGTATCGCTGCAAATTTTTCTACTGAATCCGGCATCTTAGCGAACTCTATTAACCACTGGTGCCGGCATTTGGCATTCTCATCCATAAACACAGGTGCCGCGGTGTATTCACTAACTTGTGCTCCGGTTTCGGCACAAGCCTTTGCCAATCCTTTTTCAGCGTTATCGACAATCAGTTCTTCGCCAAATGCGTTGATGAAATGCTTTGTTCTTCCTGTGATGACAAACTTATAGGGATTCTTGCTGGTAAACTTCACTGTATCCCCAATCATGTATCTCCATAAGCCGCAAGAAGTAGAAATAACCATTGCATAGTTCTTGTTGAGCTCGACTTCTTCAAGGCAATAAGCTCGTGGACTCTCTTTTCCTACTTCCTCCAGCGGAACAAATTCGTAGAAGATTCCGTAGTCGATCATTAATAACATGGCAGGATCGGAGAGGTCGTTTTGAGTTCCAAAATATCCTTCCGAAGCATTATAAGTCTCTACATAATGCATCTTCGGTGTTTGAATCACCTGCTTGTATTGCTCACGATAAGGAGTGAAAGCGACTCCACCGTGGAAGAATACTTCCAGATTGGGCCATACTTCTTCCAAAGCCTGTTTTCCTGTCTTTTCAAGAACACGTTTGATAAGTACCAGCATCCACGACGGTACGCCGGACAAGCTTGTCACATTTACCGGAATAGTGCTGTTGGCGATTGCTTCTATTTTGGTCTCCCATTCGCTCATCAATGCAATTTTCTTGCTGGGTACACGAATGAAATTGATAAGCGGATTCACATTCTGAATCAGAATAGCGGATAAATCTCCTACTAAACTATGGTTGGAGTTGAGGTTCGGACTATGGCTACCCCCGAGAATCAGTCCCTTGCCGGAGAAAAAATGGCTATCCGGATTGATGCGGAAATAAAGAGCTGCCGCATCTTTTCCTCCTCTGTAATGAATGTCTTCCAGTGCCTCTTTGCTGACGGGAAGGAATTTACTTTTATCATTAGTCGTTCCGGAGGATTTTGCAAACCAGCGTATCTCCGATGGCCAAAGCAGATTCTGTTCCCCGGCTCGCAAACGTTCTACATAAGGTTTGATTTCTTCGTATGTTTGGATAGGAACACGTTTTCGGAAATCTTCATAGTTACGGATAGAGGAGTAATCGTACTTTCTTCCCCATTCAGTCTGAGCGGCCTGGTGTATTAAGCGACTTAACACACGATGCTGTATCTCACTAGCCTGACTAGCATATAGGTCTATCTGTTTTAAACGGGAATCGAAAGTCTTACTAATAATTTTTGTAATATTCATTTCTGCTTTAACATAATAATGTTTAGTCGTGCAAAAGTAACTTATTTATCTTTTTTTTCTATCTTTACGACGGAAATAATCGTTAAAAATTGACGACTTTCATAGAATACCCGAGTTTTAGACTAAAAAATGCGACAATGAGAATTGGAATCTTAACATCCGGCGGGGACTGTCCCGGTATCAATGCCACCATTCGTGGCGTGTGCAAAACTGCCATCAATTATTATGGGATGGAAGTGATAGGCATTCACAGCGGTTTTCAGGGCTTGCTGACCAAAGATGTCGAATCTATTACAGACAAGTCGCTTTCCGGTCTGCTGAATTTGGGTGGAACGATGCTAGGAACCTCTCGCGAGAAGCCTTTCAAAAAAGGAGGCGTTGTCTCGGATGTTGACAAACCGTCTTTAATTCTTCAGAATATTCATGAAATTGGACTGGATTGTGTCGTTTGTATCGGTGGAAATGGAACGCAGAAGACTGCAGCCAAGTTTGCTGCAATGGGAGTTAACATCGTATCTGTTCCTAAAACCATTGATAATGATATTTGGGGCACGGACATCTCTTTTGGCTTCGACTCGGCGGTAAGTATTGCTACTGATGCCATCGACCGTCTACATTCCACCGCAAGCTCTCACAAAAGAGTGATGGTGATTGAAGTGATGGGGCATAAAGCCGGTTGGATTGCTTTGTATTCCGGTATGGCAGGAGGAGGGGATGTGATTCTTGTCCCCGAAATCGCTTATGACATTAAGAATATCGGCAATACGATTTTGGAAAGATTAAAGAAAGGCAAACCCTATTCTATTGTAGTGGTAGCGGAAGGTATTCAGACCGATGGGCGTAAACGTGCTGCTGAATATATCGCGCAGGAAATTGAATATGAAACCGGTATAGAAACCCGCGAAACAGTTTTGGGGTATATCCAGCGTGGTGGTTCGCCTACTCCTTTCGACCGCAATCTTTCTACCCGCATGGGCGGGCATGCAACGGAATTGATAGCCAATGGCCAATTCGGGCGTATGGTGACCTTAAAAGGAGACGATATAGCATCTATTCCTCTTGAAGAAGTTGCAGGAAAACTGAAATTAGTTACTGAAGATCACGATTTGGTGATTCAGGGTCGTCGCATGGGGATTTGCTTTGGTTAGTTGCCGGAGCTTCTGTGCCCTGCACTGTGGAAATCTCATCGACGAGGATGTTTTCTTCTGAAACATTTTCCGGTTCTATCTCGGGATTTGCATTCAGTTCGGTTTCGAGTTCATTCTCAAGCCCGGTTGCCAATTCAATCTCAGAATCAGTTGCAAATTCAACTTCCATTTCTGTTTCCATTTCAGTTGCAGTTGCCGAATGTTGTATTTTAATCTCTTCGATGGTTGACATAAATGTCGGTTCCTTTACCTTCTTTATAGCCATCTGGGCGGCATTCTGTTGAGACTCCTTCTTGGAATACCCCGTACCTGTTCCTGCCGGAAGTCCTTCAATGCGTACTTCAGTTTGGAATACAGGGTTGCTGTCATGGTCGAGAAACTGCTCGATTAATTCAAAGGAAACCTCCATTTTGTTCTTTTGGCTCCATTCGATAAGTTTGGATTTGAAGTTAACCTCTTTTCGGGATATTTTATCTAGATCGATATAACGGTTGATAATCCGTTGTTCCATAAACTGTTTGCAACGTTCATATCCCTGATCCAGATAAATAGCTCCGATAAACGCTTCAAAAGCATTTCCGTACATGTAGCTGTTGTGAGAAGAAGAGCGGGTAGAATACTTGATGAGCTTATCCAGGCCGATTTCAACGGCCAACTTGTTCAACGTCTCCCGTTGTACAATCTTGGAACGTGTATTGGTCAGGAAACCTTCCCGTTTCCCTTCGAAACGTTTGTAGACAATATCTCCCACGATGGCGTCGAGGATGGCGTCACCTAAAAACTCCAGCCGTTCATTGTTGAGGGGACGTCCCTTGTCGGAGCGGACAGAAGTCGATTTGTGCAGGAGAGCCTGCTCATAAAGCTGGATATTGCGCGGGTAGAACCCGAGTATCCGGTAAAAACAAAGATAAGACTCTCTATCCTTGCGGAACAAGAGCCTTATCTTATCTATTTCGTTACGTAACACGATATTACTCTGCGTATTTCTTGAAGATAACGCACGCATTGTGACCGCCAAATCCGAATGTATTGGACAAGGCAACATTAACTTCGCGTTTCTGTGCTTTGTTGAACGTGAAATTAAGGTTATAGTCGATGTTCTCGTCGTCGTCACCTTCTTCGTGGTTGATAGTCGGAGGAACAATGCCGTTCTTAATGGCAAGGATGCTTGCAATAGATTCTACCGCACCGGCAGCTCCCAGCAAGTGACCTGTCATTGATTTGGTTGAACTGATGTTCAACTCGAACGCATGATTACCGAATACTTCCTTGATTGCTTTTGCTTCTGAAATATCACCAACCGGAGTAGATGTACCGTGTACATTGATATAATCTACTTCTTTCGGATCCATTTCCGCATCTTCCAGTGCATTCATCATCACCAGTTTCGCTCCCAGACCTTCCGGATGAGAAGCAGTCAAGTGATGTGCATCTGCAGACATACCTACACCGGCAACTTCTGCATAGATTTTTGCACCACGAGCTTTAGCGTGTTCCAATTCTTCCAGGATCAAGCAACCGCCACCTTCGCCCATAACGAAACCATCGCGGCTTGCGCTAAACGGACGTGAAGCTTTAGAAGCTTCGTCGTTGCGTGTTGACAAGGCGTGCATAGCGTTGAAACCGCCTACACCTGCCGGGAAGATTGCTGCTTCCGAACCACCGGATACAATTACATTTGCTTTACCCAAACGAATCAGGTTGAAGGCATCTGCAATAGCGTTGGTTGAAGTAGCACATGCTGAACAAGTCGCGTAGTTAGGACCATGGAAACCATACATGATAGAAATCTGTCCGGCTGCAATATCCGAAATCATCTTTGGAATGAAGAACGGATTAAACTTCGGACCCATTTCCTGACGAGTGTAGTAGTTGCCTACCTCTTCTTCAAATGTATGTATACCACCAATACCGGCGCCGAAAATAACACCGATTTTGTTCAAGTCTTCTTTCTCGACGTCAAGACCGGAATCACTCACCGCTTCTTTAGCAACAGCGATGGCATATTGAGTATACAGGTCCATCTTTCTTGCTTCTTTGCGGTCTATGTATTTCGTTGCATCGAAGTCTTTCACTTCGCATGCGAATTGGGTCTTGAATAACGACGCATC
>OOCV01000972.1_pt1 | contig 13612 bp, 15 predicted proteins | sample 1671061 | NCBI WGS metagenome assembly OOCV01 (sample SAMN06348118, study PRJEB24527) | human gut metagenome | biome: human gut; feature: ankylosing spondylitis patient; material: feces | host: Homo sapiens | place: China | collected 2015-10
TGCGTATTGTTCTCATTGCTTGTCGGTGTAGATGAGGTATTTTGATTAGAACACGCAGCCAAAAAAATCATAATCATGATTGTGAATACAGAAATATATTTCTTCATTGGTTACCTCCTGTTTTTGTGTATGGTTCGGATAATTAACAAAAGAGCAATAGCTGTTGCTGCAAACCCAATAGCCAAAAGGATTTGCGAAATATCAAAGGCAAACGCGCCCTCAATCTGTATATTTGTTGTCGCGTCGGCTTGTCCGATTGCTCCTTCTGGTACTTTTCCTGATTGTGTAACAGCATATACCGAAAAGGCAGCAGCCGCGATAACAAGCGCAGCAAGAGTAGAAATGATACCGTTCCTTTTTTTCGATTTGGTGTTATCAATGCCAAACTGTTCTGCGGTGCTGTCTGCAAATTCTTTTGGCGTCCCCAAACGCTGGATAATCTGCTGCTCTGTTTCTCCATGCTCCATAGCAGACGCAAAAACTTCATTCAAGTCACGTACAACCTCTTTTTTCATTTTGCGTGGTAAAGATAGTTCCTTTTCAACCTGTTTGATATATTGTTCTTTCATTTGGATACCCTCGCTTGTTGATAACTTTCTATAAAGCCGTTTACGCAGTTTTCATAGCTTGACCAAAATAAGATTAGTTCATCAAGTACATTCCTGCCTTTATCCGTTAAAGAATAATACTTTTTTGAGCCGCCATTTGCCGCAGCCGGAGCCAATCGGCATTTGATTAGTTCTGCTTCCTGCAAACGATACAAAATGGGGTAAATGGTTCCCTCTTTCGCATATCCCAAAACAGACGCACTATTGTTCAATTCAGTTATAATTTCATATCCATAAGTCTCCTTGCGTCCGATTAGGCATAAAAGTATCATTTCCAGAGAGCCTTTTTTGAATTGCTGGACATATTTGTTATTCATATCGTCGCCTCTCTTTAGCTTTGCTATTTAGGCTCGCTAAGTAGCAACTATATTATATCTCTTCCGAAGTATCAGAGTCAATAGGCTTAACGAAAAAGTTACAAGATGTCTGTGTAAGGTAATGACAGAATAGCGGTGTGCTGGCGAACTATGCTTTATTTTGTTTTTTATCTAAATCATTCAATAGGGCGGTAGCATCCCTATTGGCAAGGGGATTCCAAAAGGGAACAGCGTTCTCCTTTGTCTGGGGTGTTCAGAGGGGATAGTGTTCCCCTTTGACCGGAAGAATCCAAAGAAACCGGCGGTTTCGTGGCACACGATTTTCCGTAGGAAAGTCTAGTGTGTTATACCTTTGTGGAGCAGATGGCAGCCGGAATTGTAGCACACCCTGAAAAGTGTGGCCACAGTTGCGGCGTTCTGGCAGGAAAGGTTGCCCCTTGCGGGGCAGCATAAGCGACAGAAAAAGGCTGGCAGGCGGTGCGGGCAAGCACTGTCTGTCAGCCGTGTCATTTGCGGAACAAAGGTATATCAAAGCCCCCGTCAGCCGCTGCTTCCCATCGTATCAGAACCACCACGGCAGCTTTCCGCGCAGGCTGTCCATCGCCTCGCCCTCCACCTTCTTTGTCCAGCTCTCGCTGAGATGGAAATGGAGCGCCGCGCCGATCAGCGGGTGCTCGATTCCATCGGTAAAGCCATAGCGGTACAGCAGATAGGTCTGCTCTCTGGCTGTCAGCTTGTCCAGCGCCGCATACAATTCTATCAGCTGCTCTTTTTGGATATAGATTTGCTCCGGCGTTTGGGTGTGAGGGTCGGCTATGGCTTCGATCCGCAGCATCCGTTCATCCTCTGAGAGAACGTCATCCAGATATACTCTCTGGAAGCCGGGGCCGTCTTTCTTATCCACCATCCGTTGCTCAAATAAACCGAGGGCGGCGCGGATGCAGTCCGTCATGGCGTTGCGGAGCGCCGGTGCTGCATAGGTCAGAAATTTCATGCCCCGTCCGGCATCAAACAAAGGGATCGCGTTCAGCAGGCCGATACTTCCCTCCTGCATCAAATCATCCAAATCAATTCCAATATCATTTTCATCCAGCCCCATGTTTCGGTATTGCTCCAGCGCAATTTTTCGGATGAATCCCAGATTCTTTTCCAGCAGAATGTCACGGGCAGCCGTATCCCCTTTCTGTGCCAGTCTGCACAGCTGCTCATTGCTCCGGGTCGGCATTTTGCTTCTCCTGCGCGTGGTCTAAGGTGGATTGGAGAAATTCCGTCAGCGCCTGACCGAACTTGTCTAATGCTTCCTTTTGCACACCGTCCATCCCCGCTGCGCTCTGGGTGACGGCGGCGGAAATCATTTCGGGCGTGATGGTCGGAGTATGAACATCCGCCCCTTTGGTGAGTTCGGTAAACATCTGCTGAGTGATGCCCTTGGTCAAGGACTGCGCTGCTGTGAAATCGTTGCCGATCTCTTTCTTCACTTCCCGTAGCGCCGCCATAAATGTGTTCTGTATCATCGTCAGGTCTGCCTGATATACGGGAACTTTCTGCCGGTTGACAGTTCTGGCCGCCTGCACCGCAGCGTCTGTTTTATTGTTTCGGCGCAGCATGGCGCTGAGAGTAGTAAGCATCTGGTTCTGTCCGGCGAAACCGGCGGCCAGCGTATCGTCAAAATATTGCTCAATCATATAGGTGACTTCTGCAAAGCGAGGGCTTTCCAAAAGGCGGTTGACGATCTCTGCATTGGCTTTTCCGGTGTACAGATTCCGCGCCGCCTGCACCGACAGGCCCAGTTCTTCAATATCAAAATTTGTCCGGTCGGGCGTGTTGACTTCCCCCAGCAGGAAATCTGTGGAGACTTCAAACACTTTCGCAATGCGGAGCAAATGTTCTGTGCTGATCTTATCAGTCTTACCGCTGACAAACCGGCTGATGGCGCTCTCGGTGCTGCCGATGCGGGTCGCCAGCTGTGCCTGGGTAATTTTATGTTCCTTCATAAGCTCCTGCATCCGCTGCCGGATATTGCCGGGCAGATAGGCTCCCTCCATGTGACGCACCTCTCTTCTGAAAACTCTCTTTATCCATTATACCTGATAAAACCAGCGCGGGCAAATGCTTTCCGCTGGCTTCGCCGCTCTGAGGTCTTGCATTTTTGCAAGATTTCAGGGCGGCGTTTTTTCATTTCTTGCACTTTTAGCGGATTTTTCGGTTTATAGGCTTTTTCCCCGTATATTCAGGCAGACGGGCAGATACCGTCAATAAATAATGGAGGACAAAGCCTATGAATTTATTTGAAACTGTAAAATCCGCTGTCACCGTGAAGCAGGCCGCCGAATACTACGGCTGTAAGGTCAACCGGGGCGATATGATCTGCTGCCCCTTCCACGATGACCGGCATCCCAGCATGAAGCTGAACAGGGATTATTTCTATTGCTTTGGCTGCGGGGCTACCGGGGATGTGATCGATTTTGTGGCGCGGCTGTTCGGCCTGAGCAGCTACGAGGCCGCAAAGAAGCTGGCCTATGACTTTGGCATCGACCCGGACAAGCCCCCGGCAGCGATGGCTTTGAAAAAGCCCTATCCGCTGGCGCGGGCTTTCCGCAACGATGAGATACACTGCCAGCGGGTGCTCTGCGATTATCTGCATCTGCTGGAACGCTGGAAGGTCGAATATGCCCCGCAATCGCCGGAGGATGAACTGGATGACCGCTTTGTGGAAGCCTGTCATATGATCGAGTATGTAAATGATTTGTTGGACGTTCTCATGTTTGCGGAACTGAAGCAGCGTGTGAAAGCGGTGGATATGCTGCTGAAGGACGGCACTATCACCGCGCTGGAGCAGCGGCTCAGACGTCTGGAAAAGGAGGTGCAGCACCGTGGCGAAGAACGAGCAATCGCGTGAGGCCAACCAGCCCATCTGGTTTGACGGCAAGAGTATCAATGAAGCCCTGTTTTGTGATGATTTTCTCGGCAGACACAAAATCATCTACACAAACGGGGCTTTTTTCACGCCTGATGGCCGCGTGACCGATGAGCTGCCACTGCGTGGAGAAATTTTTGAGGAACTGAAATGCTGTGCGGTCAGCAATATCCCCCGCAAAATCAGCAATATCGTGGAGCTGATGAAGCTGGCGGCGCTGGTAGAGGATTTCCCGCCGGAGGCTGACCGCATTCATCTGGCAAACGGCACGTTGTTTCTGGATGGCTCCTTTACGGAGGGAAAACCGGACATCGTGCGTTGCCGCCTGCCGGTGGCCTATAATCCCGATGCGCCCACGCCGACCCGCTGGCTGGCTTTTCTGGATGGGCTTCTTTACCCGGAGGACATTCCCACTTTGCAGGAATATATCGGCTACTGCCTGATCCCCAGCAACAAGGGACAGCGCATGATGGTCATTAAGGGCAATGGCGGCGAGGGTAAGAGCCAGATCGGCGCGGTGCTGTCCGCCCTGTTCGGCAGCAACATGAAGGACGGCAGCATCGGCAAAATTTCCGAGAACCGTTTTGCCCGCGCTGATCTGGAACACATTCTGCTGTGTGTCGATGATGATATGCGGATGGAGGCCCTGCGGCAGACCAACTATGTCAAATCCATCGTCACCGCACAGGGTAAAATGGATTTGGAGCGTAAAGGCAAGCAGAGCTATCAGGGATGGATGTGCGCCCGGCTGCTGGCATTCAGCAATGGCGACTTGCAGGCTCTCTTTGACCGCAGTGATGGCTTTTATCGGCGGCAGTTGGTGCTGACCGCCAAAGAGAAACCTGCCGACCGTGTGGATGATCCCGACCTGGCAGAGAAGATGAAGGCCGAGGTGGAGGGCATTCTGCTGTGGGCTTTTGCGGGATTGCAGCGGTTGGTAGCGAACAACTTCAAGTTCACCGAGAGCCAGCGCACCAAAGAGAACCGGGAGGCCGTCAAGCGGGACAACAATAACGTGTTTGATTTTCTGGAATCCGAGGGCTATATCCGGCTGAAAGCGGATGCGTCCATCAGTTCAAAGGATTGCTACGACATTTACCGGATGTGGTGCGAGGAAAATAGCCTGACTGCACTCAAACGCCGCAGCTTCAGCGATGCGCTGGTGGCAGCCTGCGGTAAGTACAATCTGGAACACTGCAACACGATTACCAATTCGGCAGGACGCCGGGTATGGGGCTTTATGGGGATCGAGGCAGTGGCAAGGCCGCATATAAACGAGTTTACGGACGCTTCACAGTGTACGTACGTACCGGAAGACTGGCGGGATTGATTTCCGATCTGGTCGCCGGTACGTATGTACGCAGCGATTGACCCTGTTACCTCATATATTGTAGAGGCGCTTCATTTGGATAAAGTGGTCGTGCCCATTTTGGGTACACCTATTTTGATGTGTAAAAGTGGTTATGGATATTTTGTCCACCACCAGAACCGTGAAATTCTTCGCGCTTTTGTGCTGTGAAGTAGGTGTGGTCATTTTGACCACACCTGAAGCGGTCAGTAAAAGCGGTGATTTTGCAGGCATATTTTAGAGCAATCTCAAAACAGCGAAATGTTTCTCTTTTATCCGTATACAGTTCGCCGGATGGCGGCTCACGGAACGACGTACAGATTGCAGCATTTTGTGACAATACAGCCCGAACAGTGAAAAGTCCCGCATTTCTGTGAAGTCGAATATTCCGCCGTTGACCAACGATACGCAGGGAATCATTTCTATCGCAAAACAGCATTTGCACAAATTTCACCATTGACCAAAGCCGGTGCGCTCCCCAGCGTAGCCGGTTCTTTTTATGACGCAACCGAAAATCATGTTTTATCTATCAAGTGACAAAGGGCTTCACTTGCGAAAATGGAGGAATATATTTTATGAAGTCAAGTATCCGAAACGAAATCAAGGCGCAGATCATCCGCGCCGGTTACACCATGCAGGAAGTCGTTGACCAGCTGCACGATGAGTATGGGTGGAGCGACAGCGTATCCAATCTTTCCGGAAAATTGCAGCGGGAATCGCTGCGGTATCGGGAGGCCGTGGAGTTGGCTGACGTGCTGGGATATGACATTGTCTGGCAGAAACGGAGGGATTGAGTATGGAAAAAGCACAATACGCGATTATGCGATTTGCCAAATATAAGGGGCCTGAAATCGGCAATATCGAGGCCCATAACGAGCGCACAAAGGAAAAGTACGCCAGTAATCCCGATGTGGATACCAGCCGAAGCAAGTACAACTTCCATCTGGTCAAACCGCCCGGCAAGTACCGGGCCGAGTCAGAGAGGCAAATTGCCGCTGCCGGATGCCGTACCCGGAAAGACAGTATCCGTATGATCGAGACGCTGTTCACAGCCAGCCCGGAGTTCTTTAAGGGAAAGAAACGGGCGGAAATTCGGGTATTTTTCGAGGAAGCTCTGCACTTTTTGGAACAGCATCAGTCCAAAGAGACAATTATATCCGCCGTGGTGCATATGGACGAGAAAACGCCCCATATGCACCTTTGTTTTGTCCCTTTGACGGAGGATGGCAGGCTCAGCGCCAAAGACATCATGGGCAATAAAAAGAAGCTGACCTGGTGGCAGGATGAGTTTTGGAAACACATGGTCAAGAAGTTTCCAGATTTGGAGCGTGGCGAGAGCGCCAGCCTGACCGGGCGCGACCATATCCCGCCCCGCGTATTTAAGGAGATGACCAGACTGACCAAACAGAAAAGCAAACTGGAGGATCTGCTCACTGGAATCAATCCCTTTAACGCCAAAAGCCGGGCGGAGGAAATCTGCAAGATTCTGGATACCTATATTCCCAGCGTGGAGAAGATGGACACACTGCTGCGGAAATATGGCGTAGCCTTCACGAAAACAGCATCCGAAAACAAAAAGTTGAAAACGAAAAATGCCGAACTGGAAGAATCTCTTGCATCGGCGCAGAAGGTCAGCACCCTAAAGCAGATCGAAGACCTCAAGCTGCGGCGCGACTATGACAGTGCCGTGGCGATTTTGGAACAGATACCGGCAGAAGTTTTGAACATCTATGCGCAGAGCAGCCATAGAGGAAAGGAGCGGCCTATTGAGCAAAGTTTATGATGATCCGAAATATAATGCGGCATTTGACCGCTGTGTTGATGTGATGGCGCGGCTGTTGCAGAAGTACGGGCCACAGCTGTTGGGGCAGATGCAGGAGACTGAGAAGGATGGCCGTACACAGTCTGCGGCATCAGGAAAGCAACCCGTTCCTGTGTATCAGGAATTTGACAAAGCCGCTTGATATAAATTAAATTTACACGTTGCGTATTTGTTTGGCGTATGCTATAATAAATACGCAACGTGTATTTTTGCTTTATGGGGTAAATGAAATGGACTGCAAAACCAAAATAAAAGAATTGCGGGAAAGCACTGGCATGAATCGCAAGGAATTTTGTAAATATTTTCAGATTCCCTATCGGACTGTGACAGAATGGGAACTGGATAACCGCCATGCGCCGGAATATGTACTCCGTTTGTTGGAGTACTACATTCAGAATGAAGGTCTGGCGAAGAAGAAAGTAACGGATGAATGTTTAGAGCTGGAAGAAAGGGGCGGCCTGCATGAAGAAAACTAAAACAAAATGTTATCTCTACACACGGGTATCTACATCCATGCAGGTGGACGGATATAGTCTGGATGCTCAGCGAGACAAACTGCGGAAATACGCTGAATACGAAGATATGGTAGTGGCTGGTGAATATTCTGATGAAGGCTTTTCCGGCAAGAATATTCAGGGCAGGCACGAATTTCAGCGGATGCTGCAAGACATTCAGGACTGCAAAGACGGTGTGGAATATGTGCTGGTGTTCAAGCTGTCCCGGTTTGGCAGGAATGCCGCTGACGTTCTGAATTCCTTGCAGCTGATGCAGGATTTCGGTGTCAATCTGATTTGTGTGGAAGACGGCATTGACAGTTCCAAAGATTCCGGCAAGCTGATGATTTCTGTCCTTTCTGCGGTGGCAGAGATAGAGCGTGAAAATATTCGGACACAGACGATGGCCGGACGGGAGCAGAAAGCCCGTGAAGGAAAATGGAACGGTGGCTTTGCCCCTTATGGATACCGCCTTGAAAAAGGCGAACTGTTGATTGCTGAGGATGAAGTGGACGTGATCCGCACCATCTTTGACCGCTATATTCACACCAACGATGGTGTCAGTGGCGTGGCAAAATATCTGAACCGGCAGGGCTTTGTGAAGAAGTTAAGGCAGAACGGCACCATTCCCGGTTTTTCTGCCAGCTTTGTGAAGAGTATCATTGATAATCCGGTATATATGGGAAAAATCGCCTATGGCAGACGCCGGACAGAGAAGAAGATCGGCACACGGAATGAGATGCACGTAGTTGAGCAATCGGAGTTCCCTGTGTACGAGGGGAAGCATGAGGCTATCATTTCAGAAGAAGATTGGAACCTCGCGCAGGAAAAACGGAAAATCAATGCTTACCGGCGTGGGAAAGTCAATGACCCTACCCACGCACATATCTTGTCCGGTATTCTGAAATGCCCCTGCTGCGGCAAAAGCCTGTACGGGAATATTGCGAAAGCCCACAGCAAGGACAAAAAGACCCGCTATTACTATTACTGCAAGAATACGGTGACGCCAACAGGCCACGAGTGTACCTTCCGGCTGAATATTGAGCAGATGGAAATGAACCGCATGGTAGCGTCAATCATCTCTGCTATGGTCAGTGACCCACGGTTTGCGGATGCAATCAAGGCGAAAATCGGCTCCGCTGTCGATACGAACGATTTGGAGAAGCAGCTGGAAGCATTACAGGCGCAGCTTCGGCAGACATTAGGCACAAAGGCCCGACTGGAACGGCAGATGGACGGTTTAGATGTGAATGACCCGTATTATGACCGGAAAATTTCTGATTTGCAGCGCCGATATGACGAGCAATATGGCGCAATAGATGAGATTGAAGTCCAGATTGACGATGTGCAAAGCCAGATACGGAGTATCCGGCAGGAGAAGATTTCGGGTGATAATATCTACCGCCTGTTGCTGGCATTCGATCAGGTCTATGAAGCAGCCTCCGAAGTGGAGCGGAAGGAGTTCATGCGGGCGTTTATTGAGCGGATTGAGTTATTCCCGGAAAAGCAGCCGGATGGCAACTGGATTAGGAAGATTATCTTCAACTTCCCTGTCCCGGTGAATGGAACAGAAGTGAAAGAATTGCCCTTGGAAAATGAAACAATAGTCGAGACGGTAGTTCTTTTGTCCCAACAAAAACCAGATGACACGATAGAGATCGACTTAGACCTGGACGAGCTGGATGCCACCAGTGCCGAGTTGAAAGCAACCTATCAGGAAATCAAAGATTATGTGCTGAAAGAATTTGGCTTGAAGGTTTCAAGTTTATATATTTCTCAGGTAAAACGCAAATGTGGAATTGAAGTGGGAGAAAACTATAATCTTTCAAAATCAGAAAATGCAAGAGTTCCGCAATGCCCGAAAGAGAAAGAAGATGCTATCAAGGCTGCCCTGAAATATTATGCGATGATCTAAGGACATCGCTGATTTCAAGGAGGAATAACACATGAAAAGCACATTTGAAAAAATGGGTGGAACCTACACACTTGGCGCAGACGGAATTTACTATCCGAATCTTGTCAGTACAGATGAAGAACCGCATTATGGGAAATATGGAATGATGCGGAAAACATATCTGAAAGAGCATCGTCCGGCAATGTATTCACTGTATATGCTGGAAGACAGACTGACAGAACATCTGAATACTGTGGACGATGAAGCACAGGAGAGAATGGATATTCTGGTGAGTCAGATGATGGAGAAGCAGGGCATTACGGAAGAATTGAAAGCCTATGACCATATGGAATGGGTCAGGGCGGTGAATAACATCCGAAATGCAGCAGAAGAGATTGTGTTAAAAGAATTAGTGTATATTTAAAGCGTGGAAAGCTCCTTCGGGAGCTTTTTACCGTTTTTACAAACAATTTTTTCACGAGCCAGAAAGCAATTTATTTGCATCAAAAATAATTTGTGGAAACTGCAATAAGGTATTTTCATGGAACAGATGTAGAGCGAGAAACTATTGGAAGGTTACCGGACAGAGAAGGTGATAGAATACACGGATGGAGCAGAATTTTTGACGGAGATGGATACGAATTTGATGCTGAAAACATTGAACTCAATCTAGGTTTTTAAAGATGGAACGGAGATTGAATGTAAAAATGAAGGGGAGTAAGGAAAGATGTCGATTGGGAGGTGAGATTCCTGATCGGCTTTGCTGTTGTAGATTTATGTACTGGTTACTTGTCGTATTCTTTAATTAGTGATATAATTCAAACTAGCACTCGATAAAAAAGAGTGCTAATAACAAAAAGGGGGATAAAACAATATGAGTAAACAAGTATATATAAGTGCAGATTATGCAGAATATGATGGTGATCGTGATGTTGTTGAAGAGTTGAACAAATGGGGGAGTGATAATTTTCACAAGGTTGATTTTATCGATATGTCTAAAGTAGCATCAGGGAGCGTTTCAAAAGATCCTGATTGCCGCATATGCGATTTAAAACAAGAATTTAACAGACAAATTAATGCTTCATCTGCAGTTATCTTTGTTGTTGGAGATAAGACTGCATTGCGTACAGCAGGGAGTGCTTGTAGGCGTTCAGGTAATGATCAAAGTTCTTGTAATTGTACACCGTATAAACAAAATACAAATGGTACGAAATCGTGTAAGGTATTTTTTACTTCTACTCCTGGTGAAAACGATGATGTGGGATGTATTAATTCATATTCGTATTTGAAACATGAATTTAAACAGGCAGAGAAGAAAAATAAAACAATTATTGTGGTTTATAATTCTCTTCGGAGAGAATCAGATTGGCTTCCTTCTTATATGAAGAATTACGAAGATAATGCAAGACCTTTTTGGACAACAAATTATCGAGGCGATAAAGTAGGAGATTATTCATACATAAAAGAGGTACTGGGATTTTGAGTGATTTATTAAAGAAAAGCGTGGCATATGCTTTTGCTATCATTTCAGCAGTTTTTACTTTTATTCCAGAAGTTATATTTGGAAAGGTTATATTGATATCAGAAGATGTTCTTAAACAATTCACTTTAGAGGGCTATACTTTAGAAATCAATATTATTGTGAATTTTAAGCAAATCGTGTACTTACTTTTGTAATTGTATGGTTTTTCACAGCGTTTGGATATAAAACGTATTTACTTTTGCGAAATAAAGTTAGTATAAAAGGGAACAATTATAAAATTACAGTGGAATATGGCGATTTGCTTAAAATGAAGAAATGTAAAAAAATAATTAATTTTGATGAATGTTTTTCAACTCATGTTGGTACTGCTCCTGCTGATATAAAACCAACTTCAATATGTGGACAATATTTAACTGCAAATCCTAATCTAAATTTTCAATTACTGTTGTCAAACTCACATCTAAAGCCACTTAAGTCTAAATCGAAATATCAGGGTAAAGAACGGTATGAATCAGGGAGAATAGTACCGAATGGGGATGAACTGTTGCTGGCATTTGCTAAACTGGATAAAAATGGGTTGGGCAGATTTTTTACGCGTGATGAATATTTGGAGTGCTTATCGGTATTATGGGAAGAAATAGATAAGCATTATGGACAGCAAGATGTATGTATACCAATTTTAGGAGCTGGGTTAACTCGCTTTGACGGAGGTTCAGGTGCATCTATTCCTCAGCAGGAGCTGCTTGATATGATAATTTGGTCTTATAAATTAAGCTCCCATAAAATAAAATCACCTTGTAAGTTGCGTATTATATGTAGAAGAGATCAAGAGTTTTCATTGGATAAAATCGATTCGTTAGTATAAAGGGATAAGTCATGGATGATGGAAGTTCTTTTATCTGATTTACTGGAAAATATAAAAAAGACACAGATGCCGATTGGAAGTTGTAATTTCTGATCGGCTTTTCTCTTACTCTTTTGTAGATGGCAAAATAGAAAGCGATATGATAAAATATATATATTCTGGTTAAGGAAGAAGGAACAAAAATGGACGATACAAATTTATCGATTGTAAAAGTAGATAATATAAAAAAATTTTGGTTGAGTTTTACTACATGGTTCGAAGATGAGTTACCAGGAACAGGGATTTTAAAGGCATATTATGAAGATTATGACAATTGGAATGGTGGAATTTATTATTTAGGGATAGATTTTGAAAAAGAATATAGATTACACTATGGGATAGATTATTCGGACATTTTGAAATTGGAAGTGCCTCAAATGGAAGATATAAAAATGTTTATAGAGCTTGCATTTCATGAGTGGGTAATTTTTGAGAAAAGATATGATTTTACAGTTATGGTAAACAAACGACTTAGTCGTTTTTCCATTCCGTATAGATTACAGAATGGACGATTAATACAAGAGGGATATAAAACATCGTATTATTTAGATAAAATTTTAAATTACTCTATGTTCGAAAGAAAGATTCGTTATTCAGAAGAAATGATAACGAGCCGAGAATATCTAGATAAGAAAAGTGCATTGGATTACATAATAGATGCTTTGCAATTTATTTTGTCGGTACAAGATAGTGAAAAAGTAATACTAAAATATAAATTGGCCGCAAAAAGTGTCAACGAAGATGAAAATAGTAAAGTATATGCGGTTGTTAAGGCTGAAATTGAGGAGATTATGAAAATCTCCAATGAATATTTTGATATACGTCACAATGAATATCTGAATAAGGCGAAACAGGCAAGAGAGCCAATTCAGGACTTGGCTTTTATTGAATATCTGTATAATCGCGCATATGCCTTACTGTATTTACTTAGAATTAAAACAGATACAGATAAATTGATTAACTTTAAAAAGGATTGTGACAATCATACATCTGTTGATCAAGATGTATGATTATGTGAGGTGAAATATGTTATATGAACGAGATTATCTTTTAGGTTTGACAGAAGCTGAAAAGCAAGAATATGAAGAGGCAACTGGACGGAAGTTTGGTGAAAAAAGAGTAAGTGGATTTGGACGAGTTAATAATTTTTTGGCATATCCTAAAGCTGCAAGAATGTGTAAATCACTTTTTCCTAATAATTATTTGGATGTTGCGGAATTGCGAGATGTGGAACGTTTGGCTGCTGCAAATGAAGAATTTTTTTCTTTATTAAGTGATGAAGCATGTACAGAAAGAAGCATATTGAATTTCATAAAGGATAAAAAATATTATCATATAATAGGCTCTATCATTTGGGGATTATCGATTAACATTGGAAATCATGGAGTGTATTTATTTCCAGAATTTCAGTTGGGTAATTCATATAAAGCTGATTATCTTCTTGTTGGAAAAAGTTCCAGAGGTTATGAATTTATTTTTATTGAATTAGAAAGTCCATATGGAAATATAACATTAAAAGATGGACAGCTTGGTGCAGAATTTAGGGATGGAATATCACAGTTAGAAGATTGGAAAAGATGGCTTCCGGCAAATTATAGTTCTTTTGGAGAAATTATGAGGAAGCACAAGAATAGTGCACGTGATTTGCCAGAAGAATTTTATATTTTGGACATGTCTCGGTTTCATTATGTTGTTATTTCTGGAAGGAGATCGGATTTTCAAGATAAGACCTATATTATAAAACGAGAGCGGAAAAAAGCCGATGATATCGATATAATACATTATGATAATTTATACGATTTTTCGAATAATTTGATAGGAAAGT
>OOCV01000976.1_pt1 | contig 13586 bp, 18 predicted proteins | sample 1671061 | NCBI WGS metagenome assembly OOCV01 (sample SAMN06348118, study PRJEB24527) | human gut metagenome | biome: human gut; feature: ankylosing spondylitis patient; material: feces | host: Homo sapiens | place: China | collected 2015-10
AAATATTACATTGTATAGGTTATAGTATTTTAGAGTTAGCAATATGGTATTGGCTTTTTAAATTTATAAAAAAATTACCAGATGATTTGTATTGGTTAATATTAATATGTATTATAATAATAACAAGTTGTATATTAGGTTTTGTTATAGGATTATTAAAGAAAAAAGAAATTATAAGGGAAATACTAAAAAAACATAACATAGTATTTGAAAATAATTATCCAACAGCATGGGATTTTAAATTTTCAGAATTAGGAAATAGAAAATTAACTGTTGCACTTTCAAATGGCACTTTTATTAGAGGGGTTTATCATAATAAATCTTGCGCATCGTCTGATAATACATATAGAGATATTTATTTGGAAAATGTCTATATGCTTGATAACGAAGATAGATGGTGTCATGCATCTAATGCAGATGGAGTATGGATTGCGCCAGAAAAAATAATGTGGATTTCATTTATGGAGGATGATGAATAATATGAGCAATATATGTGATAAAAATAAGTATAGACATTATTCAATGGAACTAAAAGGTTATCAACCAATATCAAAAAGTTCAACAAATGATAAAAAAAATAAAAAGGATAATAAGAAAAAAATAATAACAAATGGTAATATAGCTCAAAACAGATAATATTAATTTTGATATTAGTATAGTATAAAAATATTAAATTGCCTTGGTGTTAATTAAATTTAATATGATAAGATTAGAAACAAAAATATTTTCAATTTAAGAATGTTGTTAAAAATTAGATTACATATTGAGTAGCCTATCAAGTAGAAGCTTAGCAAGAAATGGTGCATAGGATAATCAGACGCTTTCTAAAATGAATAGTTCTAATAAACTTTACTTTTTTGGAGGATGTGGTGAAGTTTAGAATTGTTGAAATTATAAAAACCGCTGGTGGAAATGTTGGGAATGGCATTTTCACCAGCGGTTTTTGTGATGTAGAGGTTGCAATCTATTTTCTTATCCTTGTTTGAAGAAATGACGGAATGATTAATTCATTTTCTTTCTTTTCAGATTTGCCTAAAAGTTCATCAATGATAGGAGAGGTATTAATTGTATCATGAGAGCTTTTCATATTATGTTGTTCAGGAGTAGTATTAATTATATTTGAAGTTTCATTAAGACCAGTTGCAATAATAGTTATAAGGGAGTTTTTATTATCATCTAATTGCTCCTTGGAAGACACAGTACCCCACATTATTTTAGCCTCTGTTCCAACAATTTCCTGAATATACTGGATTGCATTATTTAGCTCAATAAGATTAACATCTCCAGATGAATTTATCATAACATATTTAGCTCCCGCGAGATTGGTATTAAGTAAAGGTGAATTAACAGCCTGTTTGACAGCATCAGTAATAGTGGTGTTTTCATCAGCATAACCTATTCCTAAATGTCCGTATCCTTTGTCACCGAGAACAGTTTTTAAGTCATTAAAATCAAGGTTGACAGTACCGCAGTTAAATACGATATTGGTGATAGTGTCAATAGAGTTCTTTAATACAGAGTCGGCAAGAGTAAATGCAGATGACATAGTTACTATTTTTTCATTAGATGACAGTAATTTGTCATTGGAAATTACAAGCAAAGTATCAACACATTTTTCAAGATTTTGTATACCTGTACGGGCTACATCAGAGCGGTTAGGATTTTCAAAGCTGAAAGGTGTTGTAACAACAGCGACAGTAAGAATACCCAAGTCCTTACACATTTTAGCAATATATGGCAGGGCACCAGTACCTGTGCCACCTCCCATGCCGGCAGTGAGAATTACCATATTTGCATCATTTACCATTTCTTTAATTTCATCTGTATTTTCTTCTGCGGCAGCATACGCAATTTCTGGATTGCCTCCGGCACCAAATCCACCCGTCAGTTTTTTTCCAATAGTAATGCAGATATCGGCTTCAGATTTATCAAGTACCATCTGGTCTGTATTAATTGCAACAAATTGAATAGGATAGGGAGTCTGATGAGCAAGTCTGTTAATTGCATTATTACCACAGCCTCCGATGCCAATAACTTTAATAGTTGGCATATTTGATGATTGATAATCTGTATTTATTATTTCAAGCATTTTTATCCTCCTTATATTTGCATAAATGCGAATTGTATTAAGAAATATAATGCAACAATGCAAAAAAGTCAATATAAAATTTGCATATATGCAAAAAACTACTTGCAATAATGCGAAAAAAGAGTAGAATAAAAGTAACAAATAAATAGAGTATTTAGGAGATTGATCATATATGGAATTGGGACAGAGATTAAGAGAAAAAAGAAAGGAAAAGAAAATATCAGCAGAATATCTGGCAAAAGAATTAGGGGTATCGGTATCCACAGTTTATAGGTATGAGGACTCAAGCATAGTTAAGATTCCGGTTTCCACATTTGAAAAAATGTGTGACATTCTAGGAACTACACCAGCAGAGATGATGGGCAACGCACCAGAAATATCACATAACAAAAGCGATAATGATGCCAGACTTCCAGACACATTTGAAAATCCTAAGGAAGCGATGGAGTTCTTACTTAAGCTTCCAACAGTGGCTGCATATGGAGGATATGATCCATCAAAGATGGATGATGAAACAATGGTTGCATTTGCAAATGAAATCTTACAGCAGTTGCAGCTTGTAAGTTACAAGTATAGGTAGGTGACAGTATGAAAGCCAAGGATATAAAAAAGCTGGCAGAAGATTTAAGGGATAATTATGGTACAAGAAATCCTTTCAAATTAGCAGAAAGATATGGGATAAGAGTTGTTGTAAGCAAAATGCTTCCGATTGACAGAAAAGCATATACGATAAAGTCAGATAATTATCCAACAATTATAATAATTAATGGCAGGTATGAGTATAGGAGTCAGCTGGCTTTATGTGCGCATGAATTAGGACATGCCCTGCTTCATACAGATGATATTAATAATTTTGCAGTAACAAGTAAAAATGCATTTAAAAATGTTGAATATGAGGCTAATCTTTTTGCCGTGTCATTGTTATTTGATGAGCGAGATTTTAATATTAAGGTGTTAAATATGAGTAATTATCTTCTTAAGCAGGTACTTGATTATAATATTGTGCTTGAAGAGTAGGAAGAAAGATGAAGGTTTAGAACTTTTTAACTTAAAAATGTAAATGTAATATTTACACAAGTGAAACTTAAGAGTTTGTATATTTTTTGAATTGAGGTGATATGGTTGGCTGACTCAAAAGAATATAATGAAAAAAATACGGAATGGATTATTGCGGGTAATCCAGATAAATATGATATTATTGGAGCTTTTCGGGAATTAGGTTCAATAGATTGGACACAAAGTGCCAACATTGTTGTAGGAGATATTGTTTACATATACGTTTCCAATACAGTTCGTGCTATAAAAATCAAGTGTAAAGTAAATGCTGTTAATAAAGCAGTACCAACTATAGATGATAGTAGATTTAATAGGTCGGTTGAATTTGATGGCTCAAAGGGACGATATATGGAGCTGGAAATGATTGAAGAATTTTCAACAGGATTGTTTGAAAAGAGTAGATTAGAGCAACATGGTTTTAAATCTCCGCTTGGGCCAGTGAGAGTATCACCAGAAGTAAAAGGGTATTTAGATATTGTCCAGAAATTGCTTCACGCAGATGAAATGGAACCAAATTCTCACGATGCAACATATGAATTAATTAGAGAGGTTATAAATGCATATGAAATAATGGGGGATTTATCTGTATGTGATTATAGGGATTTGAATTTAGTATATCTTATGTGTGTGGGAACCTGGAAACATGGATTTGATGCAAAAAAGAAAACAATAGATGCTAGTCATCTTCCTGATAGCGAAAAAAGCAGATTGAAAAACTTGCTGGATGAACTTGGAGAAAAGGCAAAGAATGGAGAATATACCAATAATGAGGAAAATGATGCTAATTTTGGTATGTTCGGAACAGGTTTTTATACATTTGAACAAAAAACAGATGAACACTCACCAAAAGATTTTATTCAAATGTGTATTGATATTAAGAAACTTTCTAAAGATGAGGAAATATTTAATAGATGTGAACAGACATTAAATGAGGACTTTCATGGAATGCGAGCTGCATCAGCATCGATGATACTTCATTGTTTGAAACCTATGACTTTTCCTATTTTTAATAGTAACATGGGTTTTGACAATATTTATGTGTATTTCAATATTGGTATTAAACGAAAAACAGAACTATGTACTTATATCAAAAATGTAAGAATTGTTAAGGCATTTCGTGATAAGTATTTTACTGTAAAAAATTATAGGATATTTGATATTGCGGCGCGGGAGATTGGAAATAATATTGACTATTTAGGATTGTCTGATTATTATCCAAGTCTTAAAGAATATAATCCGGGGATTACTTCAGAAGAATATGAAAGAATTCTTGACAATGAAAATATTGTAAAACGTACATGGTTAGATACGCTTTATTATTTGTACTTAATGGGTGGAACAGGAAGCTGCAAGCAGATAGCAAATAAATATGGAAATAGTGCGGCACATTATAACACTAATGCAATCAATGTAGCTAGGGGAGTGTATAAGGAAACGCAATGTCCATTATACATAAGGGAGTCTGGTAAAAATCAGTATTGGTCAGTGTTATTCTATGGAAGAGCCTTGGAAGACAGTGACGAAGGAGTATTTAGTTATAAAATGAGAGAGCCTTTAATGGAAGCAATTAAATCGTTAGAAGAAAGAGGGGTGTTTCAGAAAATGAAAGAAGTAGATAAAGAGTTTGATAAGAATTTAATATTATATGGTCCTCCTGGAACAGGTAAGACCTATAATTCTGCCATATACGCTGTTGCAATCTGCGATGGAAAGTCAGTGGATAAACTCACAGATTACGATGCAGTTATGACAAGATATAACGAATTAAAGAAGGCTGGAAGAATAGCATTTACTACATTTCATCAATCATATGGATATGAAGAATTCATAGAGGGAATTAAACCGATTATTGATGAAAATGAAAATAAGCAGGACATTGGATATACAATAGAACCCGGAGTGTTTAAGGAGTTTTGTGATAATGCGAAAAGTATTGTTCGCACAAGTAACGAGTCTTTTATTGATACAGGAGCTAAAATATGGAAATTGACTATTATGGATGGAAATCTGAATCAAATAAAACAGGAATGTTTTGAAGAAAATAATGTTCGTATGGGATTTGATATAGATTCAGATCAAGCACGTTCTTTTGTAGAAGATGTGAGGATTGGCGATATTATTTTAACATTTAAAACCCGAAAGACAATTGATGGGATTGCAATAGTAACAGATGAAGCGGTTGAACTACAGGACAAAAGTATGTATAAGACTGCAAGAGCAGTTAAATGGCTTGTAAAAAATATTGATGAAAATATTACTTATATAAATAATGGTAAGATGCTTCATAGAAAGACTTTTGCCAGAGTTCCTAACATGAATGTAAAGGATGTTATTAAGTTAGCCGAGAAAGTAAATCCAGATTTAGAAAATACAGTAATTGAAGAAAATACTGAACCGCATGTATTTATTATTGATGAAATTAACAGAGGAAATATATCAAAAATATTTGGTGAATTGATTACATTAATTGAAAGTACAAAAAGAGCAGGGATGCCTGAAGCAGCATCAGCTATACTGCCGTATTCGGGTGATGAATTTAGTGTGCCATCTAATGTATATATTTTAGGAACAATGAATACAGCCGATAGATCGATTGCGTTGATGGATACAGCTCTTCGGAGAAGATTTCAATTTGTTGAGATGATGCCGGACTCTGATGTACTTAGAAAAATTCATGCAGATAAGGTAGAGGATTTAGATGTGGCAGCAATGCTTGATAAAATTAATGAAAGAATAGAGTACTTATATGACAGGGAGCACACTATTGGACACGCTTTCTTTACTGACCTCAAAGATGATGCAACACTTGAGAAGTTACAGTCTATTTTTGAAAAGTCTGTAATTCCATTATTACAGGAATATTTCTATGAAGATTATCAGAAGATACAGCTTGTCCTGGGGGATAATGCGAAGAGCGATGACAGCTTGAAATTTATTATTGATGAAAAAGTTGTAGCAAAGAATATTTTTAAAGGAAATGCGGAAGATGTTATTGATCTTCCGGAAAAGAAATATTCAATCAATTCTAAAGCATTTGAAAATATTAATAGTTATAAAGAAATTTTGTAAAGTGTGGTGATAACGTGGATAAACCATTTGAGGTGAAAGAATTTGACACTATTATTTGTAATGAGGATTATAAAGATGATGAAAAATACAAGTATCTGAATCAGAAGGAGTTTGATAATCTGGTAGCGTTTATCCATGAATTTACTGGAGATGCGGATAGTGCAGATGCACTTGATTTTATGAAAATTGGTTACAGGCGTAATGTCGGAGAAGTCGTTACTATAAAAAATTACGTTGGGTTAATTCAGCTTAAGAATGGTTTTCAAATTCAAGTGCTTCCTAAGATAGCTTTTGGAGAGGAAGATGAAGAAAATGTGAAAACAAAGAAAGTATTTCTTAAAATGCTTTGCAGTATGAAAGATTTTCCTTGTAAAGTGTTCAATGAATCTTCTTTAAATGTAGCTCAGATGAATTTGTATGAACTGTTTATTAATATGTATCTACAGGAAGTAAGACAACTGGTAAAGCGGGGGATAAAGTTGAATTATGTTGAACAGGAAGATAACTTACGTTATTATAAGGGGAAATTACTTGTAAGCGAGAATGTGAGAGTAAATTTAGCACATAAAGAGCGTTTTTACGTTTCCTATGAAGAATTTCATCCAAATCGTGCAGAAAACCGTCTTGTAAAGGCTACACTCGCAAAGTTGCAGAGATTAACAATAAGTGCAGAAAATTCAAAAGAAATAAGACAGTTACTAACAGCATTTGAAATGGTAGATGCTTCTGTCAATTATACAAAGGATTTCTCACAGGTTGTAATTAACAGAAATACAAAGGACTACGAAATGCTAATGCAGTGGTCAAAAGTGTTTTTGATGAATAAAAGTTTTACAACATTTTCAGGAAGTACAACATCAAGAGCCTTGTTATTCCCGATGGAATCAATATATGAGAGTTATGTTGCACAGCAAATGAAGAAAGTAATGAGTCCAGAAGGTTGGACTGTATCATGTCAGGATAGGGGACATTATCTTTTCATGGAACCAAGGCATCAATTTGCCATTAGACCAGATATTGTCATTAAGAAAGGCGAACGTATAGTGATTTTAGATACTAAATGGAAAAGCTTGATTAATAATGAAAAAAACAATTATGGCATTTCACAACAAGATATGTATCAGATGTATGCCTATTCCAAGAAATATGGTACTTCTGAGATATGGCTTTTATATCCAGTAAATGATGAAATGAGAAATCATAAGTCTATCAGGTTTGAAAGTGGAGATGGAACTACAGTAAATTTATATTTTATAGATGTTGATAAAATAGAGGATAGTTTGCGGGAGTTAAAGGATAGATTAGAAGTAGGTGAAAAAGTGGAATTTTAGATGGAAAATGATAATTTACGTTGATTTTTTAATTAATTTAAGTATAATAATATTAGGAGCAGAAATGTTCTCGATGTAAGAGCATCGTTAAAAGTTGGGCTGCATATGGAGCAGGATAATTTTCCATATCGTTAGATGTCTTAACTGGGCATTGAGCTTGGCAACTTGGATAAAATTGTAGTCCACGTGGGGGACTTAATGATTTCCACGCCGTTATGGATATCTTAACTGGGTATCGAGGCTGACAACCAGCATAAAACTCTTTTTATTAAAAGTAATTCTTAAGGAGTGTGGTTAAGTATCACACTCCTTTTTACGAATGATTAAGTTTATAATAAAGATAGCCTTTAAAAATCATCCAATATCATATATAATATTATTTACTGAGCTTAAATCAAGTATAACAGAATAGCTAAGAGAGGTATTATAAAATGGAAATTTATGAAATGATAGACCTACAGGATTGTCCAAGATGTTTAGGACCTTCTTTATTAGAGGAAGTAGACCATGGTTTTTATGTAACTTGCCTGGATTGTGGATGCCAGTCAGCAACATTCAGATATAATAATGACGGAGACAAGCTTGAAGCTGCGAAGAAGACAGCTGAGTTATGGAATACTGGCAAGGTAATCTATACAGGTTATGGAGATTAATAATATATGTATGCATAGTTTTGAAGTATGACATATATGTTTGTGTACAATGTTATTATAATTAATGTATAGATGGGAATGTGTATAATAATCCCGAATGTGATATATAAGATAGGAGAATTGAACGATGAAGAGTCAGGAAGAACTTTTTAATATGACAGTAATGGAATTAAGAGAGTATATGAATTCACTTTCTAATGAAGAAATAAAGCAGGCAGCAGAAATGTTTGAATATGATGAGCATGAAAGAGATCCACTTACACTTCTTTCAGCACCTAAGCTTTTTGAGTATATGAAATATGCAAATGGAGCAGTAGATATTGATTTTGGCGAATAATGCTATAAAGAGGGAGTGTGATTAATAGTCACGCTCTTTTATTTATGCTGGGAGGAAATAATTGTGGTGGTCTTTGTGTATTAAAATAGTAAAAGAAATTATAATGAAAATATCAGCATAATATATATAGAGAGAATGTGAGTGATAAGTTATATGGGTTTGTTTAAAAAGAAGGCAAAAGTGCATTCGTATGATAAAGGCATATAAATGAAAACACATGTAGAAGGAGGATATAATTATGGTTAAGAAAATTGTAAAAGGAAAGCAGATATTTGCAAGAAAGGCACAGCCTGCGACAGAAGCAGACAGGCAGGTTGTGACAGATTTGATAGATACGTTAAGAGCAAATAGGGAAATATGTGTTGGAATGGCTGCAAATATGATAGGTGTGAACAAGTCAATAATAGTTGTGGCATCAGGTCCATTTCAGTTTGCAATGATTAATCCTGTTATAATTAAGAAGTCTGGTGAATATAAGACGGAAGAGGGGTGTTTATCATTAGATGGTGTCAGACCTTGCATAAGATATAATGAGATAGAGGTTGATTATCTTGATAGTAATTTTAAGCCGCAACATGGGAAATATAGTGGGTTTACGGCACAAGTCATACAACACGATGAATGCGATATAATAGGGACAAGTTAGAAGAAAACCTTGAAAACAAGGGGTTCACGCTGATTTAGTCCCTATTTTTTATACCATTTAATCGGTAGATAAGGCAGCGCTGTTATTTAAAATCCGAAATTTATGAGAATACATAGTTGCTTCAGAATATAAATTCTGAATGTAATTTGTGTACCCAAGAGAGGTGAAAATTGAATAGTAATAATTTTAGGTAGGACTAAATTAGCTTTGCACTGAAAAGTGTATCCGGCTGTTTGTCCTGCCTTTTTTATTGGAAAGGAGCAGGAGATGGCAGAAAGGAAGCTGATTTGGTCCGAATGTAAGTCATCTCACAAAAAGAGAGGTGGCTGGATATGAAAGTATTTATAGTAGTAGCAGTAATTATTGTAACAATCTGTTTGGCATGCCTTATGAAAGCTAAAGCAGAGGGTGATCGCATATATGATGAACTTGCTTATAAACATTTCAGCAGCAAAGAAGAGAGAAAAGGCGAACAGACCGAAAGGTATGGGTAGATGTATGAAAAGAATATGCAGATTATGGAGGAAGAAGAAAATGAATAACAAGTTAGAAGTAATCGGTATTGATCATGGCTGGTCAATGATGAAAACAATCTCTCAGGTATTTGTCACAGGTGTTAAGGAGATTACAACAACTCCGGCACTTTTCGGCGATGTACTTGAGTATGAAGGAAAGTTTTATAAGGTTGGAACTGTGAGGCAGGAGGTAAAGGATACCAAGGTAGAAGATGATAGCTTTTATCTTCTCACTCTTGCAGCAGTTGCTAAGGAACTTAAAAGAAGAGGTCTTGCAGAGGCAAAGGTATTCCTTGCTGTAGGACTTCCACTTACAAGATTTGGAGCTGAGAAGAATGATTTTATCAAGTACCTGACAAAGAATAAGCGTGTAAGCTTCAAATATGAGAATGAGTCATATCATATTGAAATAGATGATGTGGCAGTATTTCCTCAGTGTTATGCAGCAGTAGTGGACAAGATTCCTACAATGGCAAAGAAAAAGGATAATGAAAGGGCTGAATATATCCGGTCAGCAGATATTGAGGACATTAAGACAGAGGTTATAGAAGCAGCAATCAATGAAGCAAGGAAAGAGGTCATAAGGCTGTTAGGCGGTGTGATATCCGGGATGAATGTTGGTCAGCCGGTAATAATGCAGGCAGCCAATAGTGAAGCACAAGAACCAGCAGAAGACGTTATGGACGATGCAGATGTTGCAGACAGTACTTGTACCAAACGCAGAGTTTAAGTTCTTTAATATTGATAAGAACGAATATGTAAAGCAGTACACAACTTATCCGTCAAAGGTAGAGCATACTTCATTCTTTACTGATGAGGACGGAGATTTAATCTTACCAGAGGCACTTAAAATCGGTAACTACCGCATTGAGGAAGTGTCTGCACCATTTGGCTATGAATGATATTATGAGAGAAATGTTTGCAAGAGATGGGATGCCACAGGAGATTGCAGATATGATGATAGCCGAGATTCCACCGGAGCAGACGATGTGGGTGATTTCCAATGAAAAGGGTATCAATGGTGCAGCATCCATGCTTTATGAGAATGAGCTTCATGAGCTGGCAGAGAGTTTAGAGAGTGACCTTTATATTCTCCCTTCGAGTGTGCATGAGGTTATTGCAGTATCTTCAGATATGGGAAGCCCTGAGATGCTTGCACAGATGGTAGTAGAGGTAAATATGCAGGAGGTGTCTTTGGACGAGAGACTTTCCAATCAGGTATATCACTATGATAAGGATTTAAGAAAACTCACACTTGCAACTGATACACCTAACAAGAGACTTGATGGTATCGTTGCAGAACCTCCCCTTGTATATGATGCGAAGGAAAAGTCCAGATAGGAGGCAGTTATGGAGCAGGAACTTACAATGGAAGAACTGATTGCTCTCATAAACAGCCAGAAAGGTGACTTTGTTATCTGTGTCGAGTTTGGAGAGGAGGCGGTGTCTGATGCCAAAGAAGAATGACTTCAAGCTTGATGTGGTTTCAGTAAGACTTGTAAAGGATGCTCCGATTTATTCGGAGCACACCTTTAACAATCCGGCGGATATAGCTGCTGTCATGGGAGACTGTATGTGCCAGTTTGACAGGGAAGTAGTGTGTGTGGTCAATCTAAGGTCAGATTTAAAACCTATCAATGTGCATTTTGCAAGTGTTGGCTCTTTAAATGAGGCAAGTCTGATGCTGTAGAAAGTGATAACGCTTCTAATGGAAGTGCTGGAGCTAAGCCTGTGAGGAATCCTGAGAGGGAAAAGCCTAAGTGGGAGGATACAATCACAAATCGAATGTTGCATTGGTCGTATACACCGGAGCAGAAAGAAGAAGTGAAGAAAGCATTAGCTGCAGGAGTTCCGAAAGCAACGATTCTTACTTATTTCTATCCGGAGGTTTCTGTGGAGAGGATGAGTTCATATCGGAAGAAGCATTAAATGATATAGCATAGGCACAGAAAATGTGGTATACTGTGCCTATGTGAAATGAATGTTTTACCAAACAGAATTTGGATGAATATATGGTAATAAATGATGCTGCATGAGAAAGAGCAATGCACTGCTATGTTTTCAGAAATCGTGTAGAACCTACTTGTTGCGTAATAGTTGATGCAGACATGACTAGATCTGAAAATATAAAATAATAACAATTACTGTTATTGAAAATAGTGAAATTATTATGTATAATTTAGATGTAGAAAACAAAGAGACAAAACACTGAAAAATACGGTGGAAATCTAGTAACAAAAATAAATCAACAGGAAAAGGAGAAAATGACTATGAAAAAATATGAATGTGGAACATGTGGCTATATTTATGATCCGGCAGTAGGAGATCCAGACGGAGGTATTGCTCCAGGAACTGCATTTGAGGATATTCCAGATGACTGGGTATGTCCACTCTGTGGATTGGGAAAAGATGTTTTTGTTCCTGTAGAAGACTAAGCAGATAATGCTAATATGAAACTGATAGACACAAATAATTCCAAGAGAATATATAAAAGAAATGGAGACCAGATTATGACTTACGATTTAAATATTACCTTTGATGATAATTTAATTACAGGAAATAAAACTATTGATACACAGCATAAAGAATTGATTGACCGTATCCAAAACTTTTTAACTGCCTGTCAAAATGGCGACAGCAAGGTAAAAGCAATCAAAATGCTGGATTATTTGGATGAGTATACTAACTTTCATTTCAAAGAAGAGGAAAAGCTTCAGGAAAACGCTGGTTATCCAGAGAGAGAAATGCATCACGAAAAACATGAAGAGTTTAAAAAGACAATTCAGGAACTGTATGAATACCTTAAGGATTATGAAGGACCAACGGATCAGTTCAGTGAACTTGTACAGAAAAATGTGATTGACTGGTTGTTTGGACACATTAAAACATATGACCGCTCTGTAGCGGAATTTATTTTTATGAGAGAAAATCCTGACCGGTTATAAAATAAATCAGTAAATGCGTTTTATCAGAATTTAGACAAAGTGGTGAATGTTCCTAAGATGAATAAACTTTGATAATGCTGTGTCGACACTAAGAAAGTTACAAATGAACAGGAAACCTATTTATTTCACAGTATTACTATGAAATGATATTTTCCCATTGTTACCCTATGTTGTGGATAACATATACACATATTTCCAAAAGAAATTCAGGTAAAAACTTGCCAATATATGTACAGGTGTATTACTCATTTGTAGATGGAATTCATATTGGTGAGTTTGTGGATTCATTAGAAAAATATTTTGCAAATCTTTAACAACCAAATTCAAGTTTGGCTGACTCACAACAATTTAATATCAAACTAATACAAGCACTTTAGCCAATAAGGTTAAGGTGCTTTTTTTGCGCCTTGAAAGGAGGTGGTAACAGCTAAACACATCGGGGGAAGCCCGATTTAATCATTACAACAGGCATTGCCTGATCATATAGAGTTACTTTTAACAGCCAGTTAGGGATTATCCCTGCTGGCTTATTTTTTTATCAAAAAGGAGAGACACAACATGAGAAAAGAACAGATTATTACAACTAACAACAATCAGATGGAGGAGAAAGGCATGAAGAACAGATTCATTCACTTTAAAAAGAGATTCGTTCCGGCATTATCCGGGGCACTTATGGGAGTAATGCTTATGAGCACTACTTGTTTTGCAGCAGGTACAGGTACTTCCGCAGTAACACAGGGGTTAGACAGAAATGCAGAACTGAGAGAAAGTGGTGAAATTTGGATAGGTAAAGTGCCTAAGCATTGGGATGTCCTTAAACTAAAGAGTCATACGAGAATGATTACTCCAATGCGTGATAAGCCAGAAGATTTGAGCGGAGATATTCCGTGGGTAGTCTAAATGAGATTAAAAGATAAAGTTGCAATCATTACGGGTGGCAGTCGT
>OOCV01000992.1_pt1 | contig 13292 bp, 8 predicted proteins | sample 1671061 | NCBI WGS metagenome assembly OOCV01 (sample SAMN06348118, study PRJEB24527) | human gut metagenome | biome: human gut; feature: ankylosing spondylitis patient; material: feces | host: Homo sapiens | place: China | collected 2015-10
CTCCAGAAAGGAGGTGTTCCAGCCGCACCTTCCGGTACGGCTACCTTGTTACGACTTAGCCCCAATCACCAGTTTTACCCTAGGACGCTCCTCGCGGTTACGTACTTCAGGTACCCCCGGCTTTCATGGCTTGACGGGCGGTGTGTACAAGGCCCGGGAACGTATTCACCGCGCCGTGGCTGATGCGCGATTACTAGCGAATCCAGCTTCACGAAGTCGGGTTGCAGACTTCGATCCGAACTGAGAGAGGTTTTTGGGATTAGCATCCTGTCACCAGGTAGCTGCCTTCTGTACCCCCCATTGTAACACGTGTGTAGCCCCGGACGTAAGGGCCGTGCTGATTTGACGTCATCCCCACCTTCCTCACATCTTACGACGGCAGTCTCTCTAGAGTCCTCAGCATGACCTGTTAGTAACTAAAGATAAGGGTTGCGCTCGTTATGGCACTTAAGCCGACACCTCACGGCACGAGCTGACGACAACCATGCAGCACCTTCACAAAGGTCCGAAGACTAATCTGTTTCCAGATTATTCCTTTGCAATTTAAGCCCGGGTAAGGTTCCTCGCGTATCATCGAATTAAACCACATGTTCCTCCGCTTGTGCGGGCCCCCGTCAATTCCTTTGAGTTTCACCGTTGCCGGCGTACTCCCCAGGTGGAATACTTAACGCTTTCGCTTGGCCGCTTGCCGTATATCGCAAACAGCGAGTATTCATCGTTTACCGTGTGGACTACCAGGGTATCTAATCCTGTTTGATACCCACACTTTCGAGCATGAACGTCAGTTACGGATTAGTGTGCTGCCTTCGCAATCGGAGTTCTTCGTGATATCTAAGCATTTCACCGCTACACCACGAATTCCGCACACCTCAACCGCACTCAAGGACGCCAGTATCAACTGCAATTTTAAGGTTGAGCCCCAAACTTTCACAGCTGACTTAACGACCCGTCTGCGCTCCCTTTAAACCCAATAAATCCGGATAACGCTCGCATCCTCCGTATTACCGCGGCTGCTGGCACGGAGTTAGCCGATGCTTATTCATAAGGTACATACAAGCTCCCACACGTGGGAGGGTTTATTCCCTTATAAAAGAAGTTTACAATCCGTAGGACCTTCATCCTTCACGCTACTTGGCTGGTTCAGACTCTCGTCCATTGACCAATATTCCTCACTGCTGCCTCCCGTAGGAGTTTGGACCGTGTCTCAGTTCCAATGTGGGGGACCTTCCTCTCAGAACCCCTATCCATCGTTGGCTAGGTGGGCCGTTACCCCGCCTACTACCTAATGGAACGCATCCCCATCGTACACCGATAAATCTTTAATGATGATACCATGCAATCTCATCATACCATCAGGTATTAATCTTTCTTTCGAAAGGCTATCCCTGAGTGTACGGAAGGTTGGATACGCGTTACTCACCCGTGCGCCGGTCGCCGGCAATTGAAGCAAGCTTCAATCCCGCTGCCCCTCGACTTGCATGTGTTAAGCCTGTAGCTAGCGTTCATCCTGAGCCAGGATCAAACTCTTCATTGTAAAATATTTTCTTAACTCTTTCGAGTATTGTTTTCTCTGTTCAGGAAACCGATTTTTATTTTTCTTGATTGTCAAGAATCATTGACGGTTGTCTTCCGTTCATCCTATACATTATTTATTATATACAGGACTACTTCTTGTACTACATCCTAGTCTGTTTATCCAAAGTCTTTCAAAGAACTGTCTTTTCTTTCGTGCTCCCGTTTCAGCGGGAAAGCGTTTGCAAAGGTAAGGCGTTTTTTCGTAACCTCCAATTTTTTTCGAAAGTTTTTTTGAAAAAATTTTCGGAAGGTTCTCAGAAGGCGTGCGGCTTGTCCTTTCTCGCTCCCTTGCACATCGCAAGGTAAGATACTCGGTGCAGCAGTCAGCACTCTCTTCCGTAGCCTAAAGCTTCACTCAGTCTGTCATCTTCAGCTGCTCTCCCTCTCGAAAGCGGTTGCAAAGGTACGCACTTTTTTCATTCACGCAACTTTTACCGCACACTTTTTTGCAGGATTTTTTCAGGTTTTTATCTAACTCGCTGATTTACTTTATGCTATAAAGCATAATTTTTGTTTCCATACGAAAACGGATGTGAAATACCCTACATTATATAATTCGTGCGTGCGCGTACGTGTGCGCGTAACGAGACGGAAAAAGTTTTACAAAAAATAGGGGAAAACAGCTGCAAAGCCTGAAGCTGCGAATGGAATACGGAAAAAGGAACGGAGTTTTTACACGGACAAGGAGGAACTTTTTACGTTTCCGCTACGAAAAACATACGGTTCCGCAACGCAAAACGTACGGTTCGCACGGCGGAAACATACGTTTCGCCAAAGGAAAACATAAAAATAATGGAAACGTTACGAGATTTTCGACCCGAGGTTTTCTAAAAAACCGGATTCCGGAAAAAAAGACAGCCCTTCGCGTAAGGGCATAAAAAAAGGAGTTCCGCTGAACTCCAACCTTTGTTAACCTTAAATCTAATACTATGAAAAACACAGTACAAAAGTATTTATTTTATCCGGAATGGCAAAATACAAGACTAAAAAAGAATGCTTTACAACATACATTAACCAAATTCTATTTACCGATTAAATCCCTTAACAAATACAGACTCAACCTTAAAAAAATCAAGAACGAGACTGCATTATCATATTACCTCTCCCAACCATCAATTACTTTTGTCTAAAAATCATACACCCCATGTCAAAAATTTAGACACTCACAGAAAGCTGAAAAATCGCATATATCTATAAATCAAAGATTTGAAATAATGGCACGAAAATTGTATCGTACATTTGCAGTAAAAACAAAACCAAACACAGAAAAATGAAAACTTACTTTACCTTTTTACAGCGCAACAAGCTTTTTACCTTTGTCAATGTCATTGGATTAAGCATCTCACTCATGTTTCTCCTGCTGATTACCCACATGGTGACCCGACAGCTCACCGTAGACAAAGACATGAAAGATGCAGACCGGACTTATGTACTGGCTAATGAAATATGGGCAGGAGGCCACATCTTGCTGGGTGACAAACTGCAAAGCCGTTATCCGGAAATAGAAGACTGGTGTGCCGTAAGCGGTTCCTATGAACAGTTTGTCAGAACTAACGACCAGCCGGTTAATATACAAATGATGTTTGTCCGCGAAAACTTCTTCCGGTTCTTCAACTTCCATCTGCTGGAAGGGAATCCGGAAACCTTGCTGGCCAATGAGAACAACATCGTGCTGACACGTTCCTGTGCCATCAAGCTGTTTGGTACGGAGCATGCGTTAGGGAAAACACTTATTGAACAAGCATTCGGTGACCGACGCTGTACAGTGAGTGGAATCATTGAAGACATTGATAATTCTATTTTTCCTTCCAATATTGAAGCATTCAGCCTTCATAAGAATGTGCGATACGTTAATTGGAGTGCCAGCGAAGAAAATACCCACTTAGGCAATGCCGCCAGCTGCATCTTCTTCCTGCGTTTCCATCCGAACGTCAACCCTAACGACAAAGCCGATGACATTGCCCGCTTCTTCAAAGAATTCTTCTGGATTTACCAGTATGATTCCGTTAAAGAGGTATTATTCATCCCCATACACGAGTTTTATTTCTCCGATACACTGGCCGCCGGAGCCATACTTAACCAATATAGCCTGAAAGTGGTACTTATTTTCCTGACCATCGGCGTCTTGATTCTGTTTATGGCCATCTTCAACTATACCAGCATGAGCATTGCCCAAACCAGTTACCGGGCAAAGGAAATGGCTACCCGACGCCTGTTAGGTTCCTCCAAGAAAAGCATCTTCTGGCGCATGATTGCCGAATCGTTCCTGCTGACCACACTGGCCTTTGTGATTGGTTTTTTACTGGCCAAGGCTGCAGAACCTACAGCCATGGAACTGCTTCACACACGACTTGATATTGTGGGCGACTTAAATCCCTTCACCCTATTGTGCTACCTGCTTCTGATTACCGTACTTTCCCTGCTCTCCGGATTCGTGCCTGCCACCCTGCTGTCACAATACAATCCGCTGGACATCGTAAAAGGTACCTTCCGCCGCAAGACCAAGACTTTATACCTCCGCCTGCTAAACATTGTGCAAAACGGACTCACCATCGCCATGTTAGGATGTGCCATTTACCTGAGTGTACAGATTTACCGCATCCTGCATGCCCCATTAGGATATGAATACGGTCACGTCATCCACTACCCTCCTATGGGCAGCGACCAGAAACTTCAGCTTTTCCGCCAGGAAGCCCAGAAGCTTCCTTTCGTAAAACGTGTCAGTTTTGCACAAGGTACTCCCATTGACGGTGGAAACAATGATAGCATGTACTTCACATCGGCCGACAGTACCAAGGACCTAAGCTTCCAGACTTTTGTGGTGGACTCTGCCTTCATCGACATTTTCCATATCCAAATTACAGAAGACCGTCACGCAGGATACAATCCAAAAAATTTCTTTGTAAGCCAGTCCGCCATGAAAGACTTGCGCCAGTTAGGATTTACAGACTTTGTAAGAAGTGACCGTGGGGGCTATACTATGAACGTGGTTGGAGAATTCAAAGACTTCCAGATTCGCTCTCTGCTTATGAAAGATCCTCATCCGCTGCGTATGCAAATTGCTCCTTCCGACAGCATCAGCCCATGGAACATCCTGGTAGAAGTACGCGATGAACAACCCGAAGCTTATAAAAAGCAGCTGGACCAGCTCTATTCCAAGATAATAGACGGATACCCGTTTGATTCAGAATGGTATGACACACTGGTACAGAAAATATATGAAGACATTACCCGTATGAATCACCTGATTCTTATCTTCACCTGTGCAGCACTGGTTATCTCCCTGTTAGGACTTACCGCCATGAGCATCTACTTCATCGCACAACGTAAACGAGACATCGCCGTACGCAAGGTATTCGGCTCCGACAGCCGCAGCGAAATGCTCCGGTTAATAAAATTCTCTTCCGCATCACTGGCGGTCAGTCTACTCATCGGCCTCCCGCTGATGTATATCGGCATTCAGCAGATAGACAAGATTGTGACCTACGAAAGCAGTTTCCCCTGGTGGGTACCGGTTGCCGCTTTCCTGATTGTAGCCCTCATCTCACTGGCTTCCGTCTGGCTAATCAGCCGAAAAACCGTACGGGAAAATCCAGTACTGAACCTGAAAACAGAATAGTCTTTATCAACTCAGAAACATAAAAAACGAAAATATGAAAACCATCCTACGAAATCTATTCTACACACTGAAACGCTTCCAGACCGCCTCTGTGCTAAACCTGATGGGACTTTCGGCTGCCTTTGCCGCCTTTGTCCTGCTTATGATGAAGGTAAGCTACGAACGCGATTTCGATACCTGCTATCCTCATACCGACCGCCTGGTCATGCTGAATCTGGCACAACCTCAAGGGTGAATTATGTCAGTACACTCCCCCGAGGCCCTATCGACTACCTCATCCAGCAAGTACCGGGCATCGAATATGGCACCATCTATTCCCCGGCCTGGCAGAAGCAGGCTTTCTACACCGACCCCAAGAATCCGCAATACTTCTACGAGGAACCTTGGGCTGTGTATCCCGATTTCGGAAAAATTATCGGACTGAAGTTCGTAGAAGGCAGTGACCAGGAGATGAACCGGCCCGAAAGTGTCATCGTATCCGAAAGCTATGCCCGCAAACTATTCCCGAATGGAGATGCCTTAGGTTCCTATCTGTACACAGATACTCCAGACTGGCGAAATCCGGAAGCCACCAAATTCCGAATATGCGGTATTTTTGAAGACCTGCCGGAAAACTGCCAGTTCAAAAATGACCTCTTTGTCCCGATGGGAAAACTTCAGGAGAACGACTGGGGCAGCCAGAACTTTTTTGCATTCTTCTTGCTAAAACCAGGAGTCAGCGTGGAAGAAATCAACCAGCAGATTGCAGCTACAGAAGCCAACAAACGACTGTTTACCGGGGATCAAGGTACTCAGAAACTCTATGTTCTCCCGATACAGAAACTGTATTATGACATGTATTCTCCCTACTACTTCAAGACAGGCAGTCGCAGCACCATGACCCTGCTGGTAAGTATCGGGTTCCTGATTATTCTTATCGCCTGCATCAACCTTATCAATTTCAGCACGGCACTGGCTCCGGTGCGCATGCGCAGCATCAATACCCAGAAAGTGCTGGGAAGCACCAACGGAGAACTACGCCGTGCCCTGGTAGCCGAATCGGTGAGCATCGTATTGATAGGTTGGCTATTATCATTAGGTATTGTCGCAGCCCTGATACGACTGAACGTATTATCCTTTATGGGTTTCACTCCTTCCCTGCTTGTTTACTGGAAATACGTGCTTTATACCGGAGTAATAGCCCTGCTTACCGGTATCGTGGCCGGACTGTATCCGTCATGGTACATGACCTCTTTCCCTCCTGCCCTTGTATTGAAAGGAAACTATGCCCTGAGCGGAAAAGGGAAACGGCTTCGTACGGTACTCATCGGTTTCCAGTATATTGTTTCGTTTGCCCTGATTGTGACCGCAGCTTTTATTTTTCTGCAGAACCGATTCATGCGAAACCATGAACTGGGCATCGACAAAGACCAGATACTGGTCGCTTCCCTCCCCCAAATGCCTTATCACAGCAGTCCGTACCGCAAATTCGACACTCAGCTGAAAAGTTTTGCTGAAATCGACGACATCGCCTACGCCAAATGGGAGTTAGGAGGCACCGAGGGATATACACAGTATACCTTCCGCTACAAAGGAAACAACTACGGACATCAATATATTGACGTCACAACGAACTTCTGCCGAGTCATGGGAATGCACATTCTGTCGGGAAGCGACTTCCTGCCCAGCGATTCCATCTACACCTCCCAGCTAAACTTTATCGCCACGCAGGACCTTCAGAAAGAAAGCGGTATCCCGGCAGGAGAGACACTCGACTTTTTCCCATGGGGAATGAGCGCCACCCTCAAAGGATATGTGAATAACGTTCAGTTTACTTCACTCAAAACTGGCTCCGTCCCCTATATTTTCTGTCCCAACGGTATCTACAGCAACAATGTGCTACCATTTGCCTACATCCGCGTAAAGGCCGGAAGTAATATGGACAGCGCACTGAAGCATATCCGTCAGACAATGAGTGAATGTTTTACGGGCTATCCCACAGAAGTGAAATTTTACGACCAGATATACGGCCAGCTTTACCAAAAAGAAACAAACCAGCAAAAGATAATCACCTGGTTCAGTCTGCTGGCCATTCTCATTTCACTGGTAGGAGTATTCGGACTGATTATTTTTGAAGCCGCACACCGCCGTAAGGAAATCGGGGTACGAAAAGTGTATGGAGCCTCCACGGGACAAATTCTCTGGATGTTTGGCCGCTCCTACCTCACGCTTTCCATCGTCTGTTCACTCCTGACCAGCCCTATCGCCTGGTATGCCGTATCGGAATGGCTGAAACAGTTCAATGAGAAAATTCCTATTTCTCCATGGGTATTTCTGATTACATGCGTCATAATCAGTCTAATTACACTGATTACCATTACTATACAGAATTACCGGACAGCCCGTAACAACCCTGTAAACAGCTTGAAATCAGAATAAATACAAGAGAAATAGCCTAGAAAAAGGCATAAAAAAGGAGTTCCGCTGAACTCCAACCTTTGTTAACCTTAAATCTAATACTATGAAAAACACAGTGCAAAAGTATTTATTTTATTTGAAACAGCAAAACGAAAGAGCTAAAAAGAATGTTTTACAACATACATTAACTACAAAGTACCGGGCGATAAAACCCATTAACAAAATCGAGTTCAAATATAAAAAAAGACTATCAGAAACGACTGCCTGTCAGCAGTCAGCCAGTTTGTAAGTGCGGAAGCGTTTCCCTTTCTTAAGTTTGAACACCAGTTCCCTCCGATCTTTATGGAAAAAGCGATCGTGGATATTCACACCAAACTCACACGTTTCTCCTTTTTTCATATTAGGAAGATGAATCCGGCATATTCTTTTCTTTTTATAGAACAAATAGAAACAGGTCTTACGCATCACCTTTTCTCCCTCATTACTGATTTTCATTTTCAGACGTTTTCCATCGTGCATCGCACAAAATACCGGAGGATAAATCACCATTTCCTTCAGTACATCATCGCTGTCATTAGACTCCACCAGCCGCAGGCATTCATTGTCCGATACAGACTGAGCACAAATTTGTCCGATAAAGAAAATCCACACACATACGATTCCTATGATTCTATAATACTTCATAACCCAATACCTCCTTTGTTATACCCATGGCACCTAAAGTTACAAAAAGATTCAATTGCCTTGCATAAATGAAAGGTTTATTTCACAAATAAAGAATAAAAGGCCAGTTTCAGGATAAATCATACCATAAAGCACGCGGCCTGACACACCGTTATAGCATGCCAGGCCGCCCTGCTGAAATTTACAATTCTTACTTATTTTTCTTCCATTGTTCTTTTTCTATCAAATAAGAGATGACAAGGCCTAAACCTCCTCCTAACAGAACGCACGCTCCGTAAATTATGGAAACGGCCTCTTTTACGGTATAAGGGTAATTATCAGACAAATAATCCGGTTGGGTGGTACATGCCAACATGTATCCTACCAAAAGCCCTGCCCCCAATCCAAGCAGCAAGCATCCTATACGCAGTCCTCCAAATGAATACAGGCTGGGACGATACATAATGCCATTCTTAAAAGTTTCCGGCGTCAGTTTATCGCCCATCTTTTCAATCAGCATCATCCGTTCCCTTCTTCCGGCAAACAGTTCAAACAATTTATAAATCACTCCAAAAACAATTGCCACATTGGCCACAATCATCAATTCTTCCATTTTATTCAGTTTTTAATTTGTTACTTTGCCCTTTAGACGCAACCTATACAGAAAGGTTACACTTTTACCGAGAAAAATATTTTTCTAATTTCAGTGTAACCTTTTACTTTGCTCTGCGTCTAAAGGGCATCATGAATCACGAGGAACTACATATCATTGCATCTATCCTGAGCGGACGAACCGAACAGTTCGCCTATTTTCTCGACACCTACGGGCCACAGGTCTTCCACCTGATCGTCCGTATGGTAGGCTCACCGGAAGATGCCGAAGAACTGACCCAAGACTGTTTTATGAAAGCCTTCACCCACCTTTCCTCGTTTCATGGAGACAGCAGTTTCTCTACCTGGATTTACCGCATTGCCTACAATGAAGCGACTTCCGCACTCCGGAAAAAAGATAAAGAACTGCTTTCATTCGACGACCGGATGTGGAACAGTCTTTCAGATAAAGAAATAGATGAGGAGCTGGATACCGAAAACGAAATGCAAATTCAGAAACTGCAGCAGGCACTCACCCAGCTCAAGCCCGATGAGCAGGCACTGGTCACTCTGTTCTATGAAGAAGAAAAAAACATAGAAGAAATAGCCTATATCTTTCACCTGACAGAAAGCAACGTAAAAGTAAAGCTGCACCGCATCCGAAAAAAGTTATGTAACTTAATGAAAGAGGAGATTTAAGCCATGAGAACAACAGATAGAGGACTTCAGAAAGCAATAAAAAGGCAGCCCCATTACGAGCTGCCCAGCAATTTCAGTTACCGCATGATGCAAAAGATACAAGAGGAAAGTATCTTACGCGAAAAACGGCAGGAAAAAAGAATATTCATTCTCTTCCTTATCTTTACCATACTCAGCGGGGGAGGCTGCATCGGATTTTTTATTTGGAAATACGGAACAACCTTCATCAGCTATTGGCACACCTGTAAGGAAATACTTCCGGACTCCCATACGCTCCTTTTCTACCTGCCTACGTTCTGCGCCCTCTGTCTGTTGTACTTCTTCGACCGATGGTTACGGAAAAAGATAGACCTTGAAAAAAAATAGTCTACCTATTTTTTCACACAAACGGTTACAGACTTTCCACAAGAAATACCCTGAGGCATGGGCACCACAATTTTTTGCCCATTCCATACCAACGTAATTTCTTTTAATGTGGCATCCATTCTGGCATCCGTTACTGACACATAACACTCTGTATCCGTTTCACGCAAGACAAGTGCACAAGGTGCAGAAACCTCCAACGTTAACCCCTTTGCTTTTAACACCGGAGCTTCCGGATAGAACACGGCTTCTACCACCTTTTTGTCTGTCGAACGAACGGCTTGAATCAATGTATCGTTTCTCAATACTTCAAACGGAAGCTTACGAGCCGGTTCATCTTTCCCCAAGTAAACCGTATAGCCATAGGTATCATTCTTCGGACTTTGCCCATGGTCTGTCCACAAACGCAATACAGAAACCTTTTCAGGTAGTCCTGATTTCTTTTTATTCCGTGCATTCATCTTTGCCCAATGAGCCGGACAACTCTCTGAAGCGACGTATAAATTAGCCTGATACTCCGGCAAACCTTGATAGGCAAACTGTCCTTCTTGTATAACCCAGGTATCTTTCATCTTACGTGCATCCAAAAGCATGCTTCCTTTCGCCACATCTGTCTTCTTACCTTTCTTCCAAAGATAAACCGGAGCCACCCTTGCTGTCTGATCCAATGTGGTCCGGATGTGCCCTTCCATATCCGGACAGTTATTGGTCACTCCTGCTCCTAAAGCTACCAGATAATCTCCCAATACAAAATAACCTTTATAAGCCTTAAAACCATAGAGTAACTCATTCTTCACCTTACGGTCACCTTTATCATTCACATTTTCCTTATCGGCTCCATGCATTTTTTCAAAAATATAGCCACCAGCTGCATAATCTGCCCCATCTGCTGCTCCTGCAGCGAAATTATGACGACTACAATATCCTCGCCAGTTTGTTACCGGAGTCAACCGCTCCATTCCTTCACGTGCAGTTACACCGGGAGAAGCGGTCACATCCCAACCTCCCATAATCTGAAAATATTCATTTCCATGACGCTGAAATAAAGTCATGCCATCTGTCGGATAAAAATTATAGTTGTCCGCGAATGCTGCACTTTCAAGCCCGTCACAGCGCACAGAAGCCATATTAATCATCAAATGATAATCCGGAGTATGCTTCATCAGGTCATCATTATTAAAAAACCAGCGTGTACCTTGATAAACACCTTTTTCGGTTCCCTTCATCCGGATACGATTTGTTTCTGCCTCAGCCAGAAGTTGCTGAAGCTCTTTCTGCTCTTCTGGAGAAAAAGAAGAAAGCCAATTCTTCACCACATTGCGTAACATCTTGTAATAAGGTATTGCTTCCTCCTTATTCCGATACTCATAGGAATTTCGGTCCAGACAAGGCAAACGATAACCGTCCCGATAATACCAGCTGCCTCCACGGAAAAAATTCATCAAGGCATCTGCATTTTCACGGCTGAGCTGCTTTGCCCAAGGAGTGCCATTGAGCATACCCAGCATATTCAAGGCACTGGAAGTTCCATCAATGGGATAACCCCATATCAAACATTGCATGCCATGTCCCCATCCTGCTCCGTCAGCCGTGAATCCCTCCGTCCAAAAAGAATCATCATAGGTAATCTGGGAAGTCATGCTAATGCCCCGCTGACAAACCTCAGCCAAGACATCCAGCATCGGAACAGAGCTATACATCACAGCTACCGGAAGCAAGGAACGATAAGCCAGCGCATTGCCGCCTACCCACCACACATGATTACGGAAACGCTCCACTGACACCACATTCTTATCAGTATCATCCCTTCTCAAAGGCTGAGTATAAGCCTGAAGTCCCAAGACTTTCAACATATCACATGCATTCTTCAAGTATTTATTTCCCTCGCCCCGTTCTGCCCGGTCCATATCTTCTGTACAAGCAAAATAAATATTCACGGCAGCCGTAGGTATCGCAAAACAAGAAGCATGAAAACGTGGTTTATCATTCGGACGAGAAATTTCCAAGTTACCATAATGCACCACAGCCTTCCAAAGTTTATCTGTAAATTCAGAAGTTTTCTCCAGCCGTCCTTTCCGGCAAGCATCAGCCAACTGATATATACGGTTCAATGCACCGGCAATAAAAATTCCGACACGGTCATCCGTTGTATTCTCATAGCCTTGTTGATAAGCATTCTCACGTTCAAACTGCTCCTCTGTAGAATTCAAGTCTGAAAACCGGCCATCTTCTCCTAACAGGGAAGCCATCTGAATAGCCTGAGAAGCATCAATTGATTTTACAGCCCGATAAGGGTGTTGAGAAAAATATTCTCTCAATTTCTTGACTGCATCTTTTTTCTCACCTCCCGCATGACAACGTGCCTCCTGATAATAACGACGATAGTTTGAATATGCAAACTGAGATTCCGCCTTACGAACAACAAAGTCGCTCACTTGTACATGGTTTTTCCACAAACGAATAGCAAAATATCCATCCCCCTGTCCCCTGCTTATAGGATGGCAAAACAATTCCTCACCATCGACAGCAAACGTAGTTTTTCCATCCGTCACGGTAATCACCACCTCATACCAACGATTAGGCTTCAGCAAATGTGCCTCATCTGTATATTCTTTTACCAGAGGTTTTATTTTGTTCTCATCAATGCCATAAAATTCACTGTGATATTCCCGAAAACGAGTGGTCTTATTCTCATTTCCTCCATAACCCACATAGAAAAGATTTAATGTGTTATAATTCTTGAATATCCCTGCACGCCAATCCTTTCTGGCATAAATATTATCAGGGTATTTCAAGTCTTTAGCCCCCCAAAAGCAGTTCATGTCACTCAAACGGTCGTATTTTCCACCTTCCATCACTACTTTAATGCGGTAACTGATTTCATAGTTTCCAGTCAGGCACTCATCATACCACAAAGTCAGACCATCCGGTGATACAATGTCCAGACAATCGTCTACTTTAATCATCTTGAACTTACCCGAAGAGTCTTCGCCAATCCAGTTTTTCAAAGATATTTCTGAAGCAGTAATCCCCAACAAGGAATAAAACATCCCCCATAAGAAAAATAATAATTTTAGTTTACCCATAATAAAAGATTAAATATTTCATGATTACATATCGCAAAAATAAATATTATCTTTTAATGATCATAACCACTATAAACAAAAAGAGGCTGTCTCAAAATAGAGTTGGGATGGCCTCTTTTGCTTTATTTCAAATTGAAGTCATTTGGATTTTCCTCAAAAAAGGAGTTTATAAACTTACTTCTGAAGGTTTCATCCTTTCAAACTGTTTTTTTCGTTGCCATAAGCCCCCTAAGAGGCTACTTTCGCAAGATTATGTGCAATGGCCAGCAGGCCGAACTCAATTTCAACCTTCTTAAGTC
>OOCV01001002.1_pt1 | contig 13157 bp, 10 predicted proteins | sample 1671061 | NCBI WGS metagenome assembly OOCV01 (sample SAMN06348118, study PRJEB24527) | human gut metagenome | biome: human gut; feature: ankylosing spondylitis patient; material: feces | host: Homo sapiens | place: China | collected 2015-10
GATCGTGCTAGTCGGTGCAGCAGGCGTTGTTTCATTTTTGATAAACCGATATAAACCCGGAACCGAATACATGGCCGGGAACGAATATTTTAACCTGACAGACGAAAACAGCGTTGCGCTGATCCAGAACGGAGAACTTCTGGAAGAGCAGGCCGTTCTTATCGGAGGAGAGCCGTATGCGGCGTACACATATGTAGAATCCCAGCTGAACAGCTGCTTCTACTGGGATGAAGAAACAAAAGGAATCCTGCTTACAACGAGCGGCGGCGTGCAGACACTGCTTCCGGGCGATGCGGCCGTTGCCAAAACACCGGGCGGACAGCCTGCCGTACAGCAGGAGAGCGACGGAACGGTTTACATTTCGCTGGATGTCGTAAAAGAATACACAGATCTCGACTATGCATATTACAGCGATCCCAACCGTGTTGTAATCCGGAATGAATGGGACGGCGTGGAGCAGGCGACAGTACAGTCAGACACCGCGCAGGTGCGCCAGAAAGGCGGCATCAAGAGTCTGATTCTTGCGGATGTACAGAAGGGAGACACCCTGCTGTATCTGGAAAATCTGGACAACTGGTGCAAAGTCATGACGGCGGACGGCTATACCGGCTACATCCAGACAGAGGATATCTCCGAGCCGGAGGCCATCGAAGCGCGGACGGCAAAGAAAGATTCCTATGAAAGAATTACACGGGATCACAAAATCAATCTGGTCTGGCATCAGAGCACATCGACCGAGTCGAACGACGCGATGGCAGAGATGACAGCAGAAATGACCGGCGTGAACGTGATTTCACCGACCTGGTTTTCCGTGACAGACGAAACCGGTACGATTTCCAGCCTTGCGAGCGCCGATTACGTGAAACTGGCGCATGACGCGGGACGGGAAGTCTGGGGATTGATTGATAACTTTAATGAAGCATTTGACGAAACAACCGATCTTGCCTACGCATCCGTGCGCAGCAGAATCATTGAGCAGCTGCTCGCCGAGGCAGCATCGTGCGGCATGGACGGCATCAACGTGGATTTCGAGAATCTGAAAGAGGCCGGAATCCCGCATTACCTGCAGTTTCTGCGGGAACTGACGAGCGCGGCGCATGCACAGAATCTTGTGGTGTCGGTCGATACGCCGGTACCGCAGGCTTACACGATGTATTATCAGCGCGGCGAGCAGGCAAGATTTGTGGACTATATGATTGTCATGGCCTATGACGAGCATTTCGCGGGAAGCGAGAAGGCAGGCTCTGTTTCATCCCTCCCGTTCGTACAGCAGGCCGTGGAGGAGATGACGCGGGTGATGCCTGCCGATCAGGTGATCTGCGGAATCCCGTTTTATACCCGTGTCTGGACGGAAAAGTTCGGACAGAGCGCCATTACCAGCGAGGTGCTGGGCATGGATGGCGCCAAAAACTATGCCAAAGAGAATCAGATGACAGAAACCTGGGATGCATCCCTTGGCCAGAATGTGGCAACGGTAGAAACTTCCGATGCCAGATACACGATCTGGATGGAGGATGAGCAGTCCATGGAGGAAAAACTGAAAGTGATCCAAAGCGCTGATCTCGCCGGAGTGGCAGAGTGGAAGCTCGGATTCGAGCGCGCAGACGTCTGGAGTCTGATTTCAGAATATATTGAAACAAACAGTTGACGAGGAGTCCGGGAAGGATAAGGGGAATGATAAAAGCCCGGGCACGAAGGAGGAGTATACATGTCAGAAAACAATCGCGAAGAATTATTTAAAACAACGCTGATGGGCGGTTTCGATAAGGACGATGTCATGACGAAAGTGCAGAACCTGAAAGATCAGGCGTATGCCGCTCAGAAGAAACTGGAAGCGAAGATCGAGGAAAAAGAGCAGGAAATCGAGAAGCTGAACCGCAAGATCCGCGAGCGTGAGGATAAAATCGAGGAGCTCGAAAAAAATATTCATGAGAAATACCAGAGCTATATCGACAATTATGACAGCATCAGCGGCCTTGTGTTTGAGGCACAGGTGAAAGCGAAAAAACTGACACAGGAAACAGAGGAGAGCTGCAGAAAGCTAAAAGAAGAGACCGAGGAAGCCTGCCGCCGGAAAACCGAAGAAACGGACGAGTCCTGCCGCGAGAAAACGGAGGAAACGGATGAGGCGTGCTGCAAAAAGAAAGAGGAGACAAACGAGTCCTGCCGGAAACAGAGGGAGGAGACAAAGGAATCCTGTGCAAAGCAGCGCCGCGAGACGAAGGAACAGTGCGAATACATGGTAGAGAGCGCACGTCAGAAGGGCGAGGAACTGGCTGCTGTTTATGAAGAAAAACTGCAGGCCGAAGCAGAAGAAATCCAGAGCCATATGGACGCGGAACTGCAGAAAGCCAACACCAGATACCAGAAGATTTACGCCGAGATGGAAACCATGACAAGTGTACTCGAGAAGAACCGCAGAATTTTTGAGGAGACTTTTGCCGGCATCGAAAAAATGCGTGAGGAGATGAAACGTTCTGCGTCGGAAGTGGAAACCTTCATGAAAGATCCGGTAAAAAGTATCTTTCCCGGAGAGGCAAAAGAAACAGCCGCAGAGCCAGGCAGTGAAGATACCGCAGAAGAAGCAGACGAAATCGTCGAAAATTCCGCAGTCATCGATTTCGAAAATGAGCCGGATTATCTCGATGATGACAACGACGAAGAAGAGGATGAAAGCCCGAATCGCGCGCATGATGAAGAAGATGAGGAAGAGTAACCGGAAGCAATAAGAGTTGTAACCTGCCCCGCTGCTGCATAAAATGACCAAGAAAGGAAATTTGCAGCAGGGGGCTTTTCATTTGGAAAAAGGGAAAAAACTGGAATGGCTGATGGCGGTGATTCTGCTTTCGGCGGCGTATGTTCTGTCCCGCGAGGGCGCACGGCTGGTGGCAGCACAGAAGGCAGCCACAAAAGTAGTGGTGCTGGACAGCGGCCACGGCGGCGACGATCCCGGCAAAATCGGGGCAAACGGTGTCAAAGAAAAGGACATCAACCTTGCGATTGCCCGTCTGCTGAAAAAGAAGCTGGAAAAGCAGGGAATCCTTGTGGTGATGACGCGGGAAGGGGAGAATGATCTCTCCGATCCGGGAGCCGTGAATGCGAAAGTGCAGGATCTGCAGCGGCGCGTGCAGCTGATTCATGAAAAAAAGCCGGACTGTGTGATCAGCATTCACCAGAACAGCTACCCGGATGCGGCGGTCAAAGGGGCGCAGGTGTTTTATTATACGGATTCAAAAGAAGGCGAAAAACTGGCGCTCTGCATGCAGGCTGCACTGGTCGCGGGGCTCGATCCGGCGAATCACAGGAAAGCCAAGGGAAACAAAACGTATTACATGCTGAAGAAGACAGACGCAGTGCTGGTGATCTGCGAGTGCGGATTCCTCTCAAATCCGGAGGAAGAAGCGCTCCTGAACACAAAGGAGTACCAGAAAAAGGTGGCGGATGCACTGTGTGACGGCGTTTTAACGTATCTGGGAGAAAAGAAGAATGGCAAAGAGAAGACACAGACGAAGACGGAAGAGACCGCTGCGGGCGCTGCTTCCGCTTATGCTTGCCCTGCTGGCGGCTTATCTGGTATTCGGAGAGTTTGATGAGAGCGATCCCGCGCAGAACGGAAGCGGAGCGGACAGCAGCACTGCTTCACAGACGGCAGACGAAAACAATGGTCTGTCAGAGAATGGCGCAACACAGTTTCAGGCGGAAAATACAGATGAGGAGGAGCTGGCGAAGCGGTATTATTACAGCCAGCTCGATGAAAACAGACAGATGATTTACCGCGAACTGGTGCAGGGAATCGCGGAACACCAGGAAACCATCATCACAAAAGGCGGCGATCCCGATGTGACGGCGGAGGTTTACGGATGGGTCTATATGGATTACCCGGAGTACTGCTGGATCAACGGAGCATCACATGTCACGGGATACGGTGAGCCGAAAAACTACTGCGAGGTAGTTCCGGAATACACGATTTCTGCGGAGGAGATTACAGGCCGCCAGACCCAGATCAAAGGGGAGGGAAATGATTTCTTAAGTGATATCGATCGTTCGATGGATGACTATGGGAAGATCAAGGCTGTCTTTGAAAAATGTATCCGGCAGATTGATTATGTGAAAGATGCGCCGGAGAATCAGACACTCTACAGCGGACTTGTGAACGGACAGACGGTCTGCGCAGGCTATGCCAGAACGTTCCAGTATCTGATGAACCGCCTGGACATCCCGGTCATTTATGTGACGGGAACGACAGACACCGGCGAGGCGCACGGCTGGAATATCGTAAAGTGCGGAGACAATTATTACAACGTCGATGTAACCTGGGGCGATCCGGTATTCGCAGAGGGCGAGAGCGGCGAGTACAATCTGCCGGACGACCTGATCTACTACGATTTTCTCTGCGTTTCCGATGCGGAATTTTCGGACACGCATCAGGCGGATGCGAATCTGCTGCTCCCGGCGTGCAATGCAGATGACCTCGAGTATTACCGCCAGATCGGCCGGTACATGGATACATTTGATGCGACGCAGATTCTGTGGGAAATGGAGACGGATATTGAAGAGACAAAAGAGTATTCCGAATTTAAATTTGCCACCGATGATTTGATGGCACAGGTCATGGAAGCCCGACCGGAGCTTCTCGATAAGGCTTCCGGCTATCTTTGCAGCTATTACGGACTCGGGTCCGTAAAATATACATACAGCGAGGATACGGCGACAAGAAAGCTGATGGTATTCTGGCAATATAAAGGAGAACCGAGTGAATGACGGCATCATCGGCACCGCATGCGTAGGCATCGCGCATCATGGTTTCCGCCTGCGGAGGCCCCATGGTCAGCACGGTCACGGTTCCGCCAAGTTTTTCACGGAGAGAAATTGCGGTTTCGAGTGCAAAAAGATCATATGGATTCGTCCGTGTATCGCCGGACATCCGCTTCATGGCGCCGGTTTCCGGATCGATATCCACTTTCGTGCCGGTCGGCACCTGTTTCATACATACAATTATCTTCATTTCTTTTTCCTCTTGTACTTTTTGACTTTGACGCGTTAAAACACTGCGTTGTTATAGCACGAAAGTATAGGAATGTCGAGAAAAAATATCAAATTTGCCGATAGAGAGGAAAGAAAGAAACCCGGGATTGGACAAAATGCCAAAGGAAAAGGGACAGGAACCTGCGCCGGCGTTAAGAATATCCCCCGTGGGGGCTTGTGAAAAAGGCCGATTTTTGGTAGAGTAAAGGGATATTTGAGCGGTTGGAAAACGGCCGCGCCGGGAAAGTTAAGAAAAAGAAGAAAGAAGCGGAAGATATGGAACAGGAATTATTACAGGAAATTGCCTCCTACTGGGGAACCCGTGCGGAGGGGTATTCTGAGGTCAATGAAAAAGAACTGGCGGGAAGCCAGAGAGAAGCGTGGCTGCATGTATTAGAGGAGCAATTTCCAGAGAAAAAGAAAGAAGAGATGAAGATTCTCGATATCGGAACCGGCCCGGGATTCTTCCCGATGATTTTGTCGGAGGCAGGTTATACGGTGACGGCTGTTGACTACACGGAGGAGATGCTGGAAAAGGCGAAAGAGAATCTGGGAAAATATACGAAATACGGTCTGGAGCGCGTGACGCTGCAGCGGATGGATGCACAGAATCTGGAGTTTGCGGATGAGACCTTTGATGTTGTCATTTCCAGAAATCTGACCTGGAATCTGGAAAAGCCGGAGCAGGCATACCAAGAGTGGATGCGTGTCCTGAAACCGGGCGGCGTGTTGCTCAATTTTGATGCGAACTGGTACGGTTATCTCTATGACGAGGAGAAAAAAGAAGCGTACGAGGCAGACCGGAAGAAAGTGGAAGAGCAGCAGCTCGACGACCACTATCTGTGCACGGACATTGACCGCATGGAAAACATTGCGCGCCAGGTGCCGCTCTCTGCGATGGAACGGCCGGCGTGGGATACGAAGGTGCTCGAATCCCTCGGCGTTTGTTCCATCCAGACCGATTCCGAAATCTGGAAGCGCGTCTGGAGCGAGGAAGAGAGACTGAACTATGCATCGACACCGATGTTTCTGGTGCGCGCGGAAAAAAGCGCAGAGCAGTCCTTCCAGCTTGGTGATGTGACCGTCCGCCGCGGCGAAAAATATCAGGGGGATATCTCCTTTGCGAATGGGGATATCGTGCTTCCGGGAACGATTATCTGTGGAAAACTTCCGGGAAAAACAATGCTGATCACCGGCGGCGTTCATTCCGGTGAATACGTCGGCATTCAGGCGTGTGTGGAACTGGGAGCGGAGCTTCAGCCGGAAAAAACGGTTGGAACGATCGTGATTTTAAAGGTCTTAAACCGTCCTGCTTTTGAAAACCGTGCGGGCAGTCTCGGACTTTCCGATGGCAAAAACCTGAACCGTGTATTTCCGGGCAATCCAAACGGAACCGAGATGGAGCGGCTGGCGTGGGCGATGACAAAGGAAGTTTTCCCGAAAGTAGATTACTATATCGACCTCCACAGCGGCGACGATTTTGAGGATCTGACGCCGTACGTCTATTACGCCGGAAAAGCGGCGCAGGAAGTGATGGAGACTTCGCGGAAAATGGCGGAGCAGGTGGATGTACCGTACATGGTGCGCTCCATGGTATCATCGGGCGGAGCTTACAACTATGCGGCATCCAGAGGAATTGCAAGTATTCTCCTAGAACGCGGCGGCATGGGCGCATGGACATCCGAGGAAGTCAATTCGGACAAGCGCGATGTGCGCAATATCCTAAGCAGCCTCGGGATGTATCAGATCCGCCGCGATGTGCGGAACTACGTGCCGATGGAAGTGACGGATGTCCGCTATCAGGCGGCTTCGGAAAGCGGCCTGTGGTATCCGGCGGCGAAACCGGGAGACATGGTTGCGGAGGGTGCACTGCTTGGAATCATCCGTGATTATAATGGAAAACTCCGGGAGACATGCCGCGCCGAATACACCGGTGTTGTGCTGTACCAGACGGGCAGCCTGCAGGTAATCGAGGGAGGATCTGTTGTTGCCTACGGACGGATCGTGCGCGAGCCGGAATATGACGACCGCAAAGAACAGATTGTCCATTACTGGGAAAAGCGGAGTGAGAGCTTTTTGGAGCAGAGACGCGCGGAGCTTGCCAACCCGATTGCGAAGCGCTGGATGAAAGAGATCGAAAAACAGATTCCGGAAAAGAGACGGTTAAAAATCCTTGATGTCGGCTGCGGAGCCGGATTTTTCTCGATCCTGCTGGCAAAAGAGGGCCACGAGGTATTCGGCATCGACCTGACACCGGAGATGATTGAGAATGCAATCCAGCTTGCCGAAGAAGAGAATGCCGACTGCTGCTTCCAGGTCATGGACGCGGAAAATCCGATGTTTGCGGATGAAACGTTCGATGTTGTCATTTCCCGAAACCTGACGTGGACGCTGCCGAATGCGGAGCATGCTTACGGCGAATGGATGCGTGTGCTGAAAACGGGCGGTGTGCTGCTGAACTTCGATGCCAATTACGGAAAAGACGATGCTTCTGACGCGAAAGATCTGCCGGAACAGCATGCCCATTTTAAAGTTGGAAATGAAATGCTTGAAGAGTGCGAACGGATCAAAGCACAGCTTCCGATCAGCCGCAAAAACCGGCCGGCGTACGATGTGGCGGTGCTGTGCGAAAACACAGAGGGAGAAATCCGCATTGATACGAGCCTTGGAAAACGCATTTATCTGGAAAAAGACGAGTTCTATAACCCGGCACCGATGTTTTCGATTTGTGCCGTGAAGCAGTAAAGGAGTATTTGTGAAAACATATCTGTTAAAACGACTGCTTCGCCTGATTCCGGTATTCCTCGGCGTGACGATTCTCGCTTTTCTGCTGACGGGACTTTCCTCGGTCGATGCGGTGGATTTAAAAGAGAGCAGCAGCGGCGGCGTGATGTCGGAGGCGGAAAAAGAAGCGATGCGGGAGGAGCTGGGACTGAATGAGCCGAAAGCTGTCCAGTACCTGCAATGGCTGAAAAACGCCCTGCGCGGTGACTTCGGGGAGTCGTACGTTTCCGGCAAACCGGTGCTTGTAAGCTTCTGCGAAAAACTGCCCGCAACGATTGCACTTGCGGCGCTGGCGCTTGCCATGACGGTCTGTCTTTCGTTTCCGCTCGGTATCTTAAGTGCAAAATATCAGAATACGTGGGCGGACCGCGGTATCAGCCTGTTCTGCTTTGCAGGTAATTCGTTTCCGGGGTTTTTCACTGCACTTCTTCTCTTGTATTTCTTTTCGCTGAAATGGAATCTTTTTCCGGTTCTCAGTATGGGAAAGGGATGGAAAAGCTGTGTGCTTCCGGCGGCGACGCTTGCGGTTTCGATGACGGCAAAATACACCCGTCAGGTGCGTTCTGCCGTGCTTGCAGAGCTGGAGCAGGAGTACGTGGCGGGTGCACGGGCACGTGGGTTAAGTGAAAACCGGATTCTGCTCGGAAATGTATTAAAATCCGTGCTGCTTCGGATGGTCACGCTGCTATTCTTATCCGCCGGTTCGCTGCTTGGAGGAACCGCCATCGTTGAGACGATTTTCATGTGGAATGGTGTCGGAAAAATGGCCGTGGATGCCGTTTCCATGCACGATATTCCCGTGATTCAGGCATATCTGGTGTGGATGGCGGCGATCTATCTGCTGCTGCATCTCATTGCTGATCTGATGATGGGTGCACTGGACCCGCGGGCGAAGTTGGAGGGAATGCGATGAAAAAAGAACAGAAAAGAAAGATCCTTTTTTATGGCATCCTCGCCGGTGCGCTGCTGCTGTTTGCCGCGTGTGCGGCCCATCTGACACCGTACGATCCGTATGAGCAGAATCTGGAACTGTCCCTTCTTCCGCCGTCCGCGGCGCACTGGATGGGGACGGACCGCTATGGAAGAGATCTGTTTTCAAGGATTCTCTCCGGCGCGCGGGTCAGCATTTTTTCAGCACTTCTTGTCGTTGCGGCAAGCGCTCTGATCGGAACACTCGCCGGAATTTTCAGCGGCTGGCTGGAAGGCAAAACGGATACGGTTCTGATGCAGATCTCCGATATTTTTCTGGCCTTTCCGGGTATGGTATTTGCAATCGCATTTTCCGGCGTTCTGCAGAGCGGCATGACGGGAGCCGTTGTGTCGCTGATCCTTGTTTCCTGGCCGAAATATGCACGGCTTGCGCGGAACCGTGTGCTGGCATTGAAACACATGCCGTTCATCGCGGCGGCGCGCCTTACAGGAAACGGAACATGGAAGATGATCAGACGCCATATTCTGCCGAATCTTGCGGGGCAGACGATTGTCACAGCGGTGCTCGATATCGGAACGATGATGCTGGAAATCGCAGGTCTGTCCTTCCTCGGCCTTGGTGCGGAAGCGCCGTCGGCGGAGTGGGGAGCGATGATGAGCAACGGAAGAAGTATGCTGCAGACCGCGCCCTGGGTCATTCTGGCGCCGGGACTGGCGATTTTTCTGACCGTTCTTGTCTGCAATCTGCTTGGTGAGGCGGTACGGAAAACGGTGGATCAGGGATAAGGGGCAAACGAAAATGGAAACAAAGGGAGCAAAAACATGAGCGAAAAACTGCTGGAAATCAGCGGCCTTTCTGTCTGTTATGAAGGGGAGCAAATTTTAAATAACATCTGTTTTTCCGTCGAAAAAGGAGAAACCGTCGGCATCGCCGGGGAGTCGGGCAGTGGAAAAAGTACCTTGCTGCGAGCGATCCTGCGGCTGATGGGAAAGAATGGTTCCATCACCGGCGGGCAGATCACATTTCGCGGAGAGGAGCTGACGGGCATGTCCGAAAAGAAGCTGCGGAGTCTGTGCGGTTCAGAAATTGGTATGATTTTCCAGAATACAGGGGCATCACTCTGTCCGACCCGGAAAATCGGAGCACAGATCTGTGAAAGCGTGCGCGCCCATGAGAAACGCTGCGGATTCATCACCCCGATTTCTGGGGGAATGTCTGGCAGAAAAAGCCGCAGAGAAATCAAAGATATGACGCTCCAGCGATTTGCGGATATGGGGCTTTCGGATGGCGAGACGATCTGGAACAGCTATCCATCGTCGCTCTCCGGCGGCATGAACCAGCGCGTCGGGATTGCGCTCGCAATGCTGCTGCATCCGTCGCTTCTTCTGGCGGACGAGCCGACGAGTGCACTCGATGTGGTTTCGCAGGCGCAGGTGCTGCGGGAGCTTCAGGCGTTGCAGCAGAAAGAGCAGACGGGGATGGTGCTGGTGACGCACAATCTTGCGGTTCTCGAGCAGATGGCAGACCGGGTTGCTGTTTTGAAGGATGGAAACATCGTGGAGCAGGGGGAGACAAGGACGGTTTTCGATCACCCAAAGGACGAATATACAAAAAATCTCCTTGCGGCTGTGCCGGGAAGAGGGAAGAACGATGCATAATCATAACATGCTGGAAGTAAACAACTTAAGCAAAAACTTTGCTGGAACCGGCCGGGAAACGGAATTTGCCGCCGTGGACGGCATCAGCTTCACACTGGATGCGGGGGAATGTCTTGGCCTGATCGGGGAGAGCGGATGCGGAAAAAGCACGACGGCCCGTCTGATCACCGGATTGGTCCAGGCGGATGCAGGCAGCGTTCTGTTGGAAGGCGAGGAAATCCTCGGAAGAAAAGGCAGGCGGCAGCGCGAAGTTTACCGGAAAATACAGATGGTATTCCAGATCCCGCAGGATTCCTTCGATCCAATGCAGACGCTCGAAACCGGGATTCTGGAAGCTTTTCGGAATCAGGGAATGAGCCGGAAAGAGGCGTGTCTTCATCTGCCGGAGCTGCTGAAAAAAGTGGAACTTAGTTCGGAAACGGCGATGCGCTATCCCCGCGAGACGAGCGGCGGAGAGTGCCAGAGAGCCGCAATTGCGCGGGCTCTTGCTGTGCAGCCGTCTCTTCTGATCTGCGACGAGGCAACGAGTGCGCTCGATGCGGCGGTACAGGCGCAGATCGTTCAACTGCTGAAAAAACTGCAGCGGGAAGAAGGACTTGCGATGCTGTGGATCGGCCACGACCTTGCGCTGGTGCGGGAACTCTGCAGCCGTGTGATTGTCATGCGGCAGGGAAAAATCGTGGAGCAGGGGGAGACGCGGGAGGTATTGGAGTACCCGAAAGAGGAATATACGAAACTGTTGATGGAGTATAGTCTGTGAGAAAACTGTTGAAACAGAAAATCAGACAGCGGAAATGGTGGTGCCATTTGCGAAAACAGGAGAAGTACAGAATGCAGAGAAAGAACGGCAGAAGGAAAAAAATTGCATATGTTTTGTGCGGCATTCTGGCGGTGGTACTGTTTTCCGGTTGTCAGAGCACAGCGGCAGATGGTACAGATGAAAAAGTTTTCGTATACGGCGACACGACATTCAACGCCGAAAATGACGAGTCCGATGTCAACCCGCACAACGGCTATTCCGGCTGGGCGTGTATCCGCTATGGGATCGGTGAGACGCTGTTTCATTATTCCGATTCTATGGAGATCGAGCCATGGCTGGCAGAAAGCTATGAGCTTGTGGACGATACAACATGGCGGATTACACTGCATGAAGGCATCTCCTTTACAAGTGGGCGCACTCTCGACGCGGAGGCGGTCAAAGAATGTCTCGAGGATCTGATCGCAGTACAGGACCGTGCACGCGGGGATCTGAAAATTGAGAGCATCAAGGCAGACGGCCTGATCGTAACGATTCACACCGAACAGCCTGTCCCGGCGCTTCTGAATTATCTGTCTGACCCATATGGATGCATCATTGATATGCAGGCAGGTGTGACGGATGACGGCAATGTCGCCGGAACCGGCCCGTACCGCGCAGTACAGGTGGAGACGGATCAGGGACTGACGCTCATGAAAAATGACAATTACTGGAACGGAACGCCAAAGCTCGACCGGATTGAAGTAAAAACGATCCGCGACGGCGATACGATGACGATGGCATTACAGTCAGGCGAGCTCGATGCGGCGTACGGCCTGCCGTATTCCAATCTGATCCTGTTCCGCGATGAACCATACACGATTTCTTCGGCGGATACGTCGCGTACCTTCTTCGGACAGTTCAACGGATCATCCGAGGTGCTGCAGGACGACCGCGTGCGCGAGGCAGTCATCGGAGCGATCGACCGGGAGGGCTTTGTGAATACGCTGATGGAAGGAAACGGAAGCGTGGCGGAAGGCCCGTTCCCCTCTTACTTTGCATTCGGCGACAGCAAAGTGCAGGAGGAGTCCTATGATCTTGAGTATTCCAGAGAACTGCTGGCTGAAGCAGGCTGGACCGATGAGGACGGCGACGGCTACGTGGAAAAAGACGGAAAACGCCTGACCATCTGCTGGCTCACGTATCCGAGCCGCCAGGAACTGCCGCTTCTCGCGGAGAGTGCACAGGCATCGCTGAAGAAAATCGGAATCGAAGTACAGATCCAGTGCACGGCAAATCATCTGGAACTGCTGAAAAAAGGAAACTGGGATGTTTATGTCAGCGCATTTGTCAGCGCACCGACGGGCGATCCCGAGTATTTCTTTACAACGCACTGCCTGCAGGATTCCTCCAAGAACCGCGGCGGTTATTACAGTGAGACACTCGAGATGCTGGAGCAGCAGTTAAGCGGCGAGTTTGATACCGAAAAACGAACTGAACTGGCCATCGAGATGACGCAGACGCTGCTGGATGACCACATGTTTTTCTTCGTATCACACCTCAAAATGTCGATGGTATCCGGCGAGGGCGTGACGGGGCTTACGGCGCATCCGTGCGATTATTATGAAATTACAGTCAATTTGGACAAAAACAAATGATTATTTGGAAAAAGAGCAGAAAATGTGGATTTTCTGCTCTTTTTGCGTTATGATAGGAAAAGAACGGCACTGCGACGGTGCCAGAGAAGAGAAAAGGAGAAGTTACGATGCGGAAAGAAGAATTAAGAACATATATTGAAAACCACGAATCCGAAATGATCGAGGATCTGAAAAGCCTGATCCGGATTCCAAGCGAAAAACAGGCGGCAGAGCCAGGCAAACCATTCGGCGCACCGGCGGCAGAAGCACTGGCGCAGGGAATCGAAATTCTGGAAAAATACGGCTTTGCCGTAACCAACTACGACAACTACGCGATTGCAGCTGACTTTAATCAGGAAGAAAAGGGCCTTGATATTCTCGCCCAT
>OOCV01001017.1_pt1 | contig 12948 bp, 10 predicted proteins | sample 1671061 | NCBI WGS metagenome assembly OOCV01 (sample SAMN06348118, study PRJEB24527) | human gut metagenome | biome: human gut; feature: ankylosing spondylitis patient; material: feces | host: Homo sapiens | place: China | collected 2015-10
ATCAGCATTGGTTGTAATACTCTTCCCTTTTTCAAAATTTTGCATTTTGTAATTTCCAGATTGACATCCACAACCTCCAGAATGAAATTTTATTTTGCCCGTCCTTGCAATTTGCCGCTTCAACTCTTTATGTATTACAAAATTCACTAACTTTGTGGCTTTAAATAGAAAACGATAAAATAAACGATAGACGATCATGGAGTACAATTTCAGAGAAATTGAGAAAAAATGGCACGAATACTGGATTGCCAATAAGGTTTATAAAGTCGAAAAAAATGCCGACAAACCAAAGTATTACGTTTTGGACATGTTCCCTTATCCATCAGGAGCAGGACTACATGTAGGCCACCCACTCGGTTATATCGCTTCTGATATTTATTCCCGTTACAAACGCCTGCAAGGCTTCAACGTTTTGCATCCGATGGGCTACGATGCCTACGGACTGCCGGCAGAACAATATGCTATCCAAACCGGACAGCATCCTGAAGTAACGACAAAGAAAAACATCGCCCGTTATCGGGAACAGATGGACAAAATAGGTTTCAGTTACGACTGGAACCGCGAGATCCGTACTTGCGATCCCGAATATTATAAATGGACGCAATGGGCATTCATCCAGATGTTCAACAGCTATTACTGCAACGATAAAAAGCAGGCACGTCCCATCAGCGAACTGGTTGCCGCTTTCGAACAGTCCGGAACGGAAGGTTTGAATGTAGCTTGCAGCGAAGAATTGCATTTCACTGCCGGCGAATGGAAAGCCAAAAACGATAAAGAAAAACAGGAAATCCTGTTGAACTACCGGATCGCTTATCGAGGCGAAACGATGGTAAACTGGTGTGCCGCATTGGGTACGGTACTGGCCAACGACGAAGTGGTGAACGGCGTTTCCGAACGTGGTGGCTATCCGGTGGAACAAAAGATCATGCATCAGTGGTGCCTGCGCGTATCCGCCTATGCACAACGGCTTCTGGATGGACTGGAGACGATCGACTGGACAGACTCGCTGAAAGAAACACAGCGTAACTGGATCGGCCGCAGCGAAGGTGCCGAAATCCAATTCAAAGTGAAAGACAGCGACCTCGAATTTACCATCTTTACAACCCGTGCCGACACTATGTTCGGTGTCACTTTCATGGTCTTGGCTCCCGAAAGCGAACTGGTCGCACAATTGACGACTCCGGAGCAGAAACAAGAAGTTGACGCTTATCTGGACCGTACTAAAAAACGTACGGAGCGTGAACGTATCGCTGATCGTTCCGTTACCGGTGTATTCAGCGGTTCATACGCAATCAATCCGTTCACGGGCGACGCCGTGCCTGTCTGGATCAGCGACTATGTACTGGCCGGTTACGGAACCGGTGCCATCATGGCTGTTCCGGCACACGACAGCCGCGACTATGCATTTGCCAAACATTTCAACTTGCCGATTGTCCCGCTGATCGAAGGTTGCGACGTAAGCAAAGAAAGTTTCGATGCGAAAGAAGGAATCGTCTGCAACTCACCGAGACTGGACGTAACGCCTCATTGCGACCTGTCGTTGAACGGCCTGACCGTAAAAGAAGCAATCGCCGCCACCAAGAAATACGTGGCAGAACATAAGTTAGGACGTGTAAAGGTGAACTACCGTCTGCGCGACGCTATCTTCAGCCGCCAGCGTTACTGGGGCGAACCGTTCCCTGTCTATTACGATGCAGACGGTATGCCTCAGATGTTGCCGGTAGATAAATTACCATTAGAATTGCCGGAAGTAGATAAATTCCTGCCGACCGAAACAGGTGAACCGCCTTTAGGACACGCCGTAAAATGGGCATGGGACACCGTGAAACAGGAAGTCACGGAAGTTTCCAAAATAGACAACAAGACTATCTTCCCGCTGGAACTTTGCACGATGCCGGGATTCGCCGGTTCATCTGCTTATTACCTGCGTTACATGGATCCACGCAACGACCAGGCTTTGGTTGCTAAAGACGTAGACGAATACTGGCGCAACGTAGACCTGTATATCGGAGGAACCGAACATGCTACCGGACACTTGATCTATAGTCGTTTCTGGAACAAATTTCTGTTTGACTTGGGGGTCGTTTGTGAAGAGGAACCGTTTAAGAAACTGATCAACCAAGGTATGATCCAAGGACGTTCCAACTTCGTATATCGTATCAACGGCACGAACAAATTCGTATCCCTGAACCTGAAAGACCAGTACGAAGTCACTCCTATCCATGTAGACGTAAATATCGTATCAAACGATATACTGGATATCGAAGCCTTCAAAAACTGGCGTCCGGAATATAACGATGCGGAATTCGTATTGGAAGATGGCAAATACATCTGCGGATGGGCTGTTGAAAAGATGTCGAAATCTATGTTCAACGTGGTCAATCCGGATATGATTGTCGAAAAATATGGAGCTGACACGCTTCGTCTGTATGAAATGTTCTTAGGCCCGTTGGAACAATCCAAACCGTGGGATACGAACGGTATCGACGGCGTACACCGCTTCCTGAAAAAGCTCTGGGGATTGTTCTTCGGCAATACGGACACCTTGCAGATCACGGATGTGGAACCGACAGCCGACGAACTGAAATCACTGCATAAACTGATCAAGAAAGTGACATACGACATCGAACATTTCTCGTACAACACTTCCATCAGTGCCTTTATGATTTGTGTAAACGAATTGAGCAGCCTGAAATGCAACAAACGGGCGATCCTGGAACAGTTAATCGTTCTGCTTGCTCCGTTCGCTCCTCATACCGCTGAAGAATTATGGCATACCTGCAGTCACAATACTACCGTATGCGATGCCGAATGGCCTGTCTACAACGAAGAATACTTGAAAGAAAACTCGCTTACTTACGCTATCTCTTTCAACGGCAAAGCTCGTTTCAGCATGGAACTTCCAGCTGACATGCCTCGCGAAGAGATTGAGAAAGCCGCTCTTGCCCATGAAAATTCGGCTAAGTGGATGGAAGGTAAGACTCCGAAAAAGATTATCGTTGTTCCCGGAAAGATTGTAAACATCGTAATCTAAATCTATATTATAATGAAGCTTATAAACAACAAAGTCTATTTTGCTGTACAAGATTACCTGATGATCCTGTTGGGTACTCTCTTGTACGGCTTCGGCTTCAACGCTTTCATTCTATCGAATGAAATCATCACCGGTGGAGTCAGTGGTATTTGTGCCTTGATCTTTTTTGCCAGTAACGAGATTATTCCCGTTTCTGTGTCTTACTTCGTTATCAACGTTGTTCTATTATTGGCTGCTTTAAAAATTCTAGGACTTAAATTTCTGATAAAAACAATTTTCGGAGTTTTTTCCCTGTCAGCCTCCTTGTCATTCTTCGAATGGCTTCTGAAAGGACAGCCACTTCTACATGACCAACCGTTCATGTCCATTATTATTGGTGCATTCCTTTGCGGGGCAGGTCTCGGACTTGTCTTTTCGGCAAACGGTAGTACCGGAGGAACGGATATCGTGGGAGCTATTGTAAACAAATACAAAAATATCTCCATCGGGCGTGCATTGTTGTTTTGTGACTTCATTATCATCGGTTCCTCATTTTTTCTTTTCCATGATGTTGAAAAGATCGTGTTCGGTTTTGTCGAAATGTTCGTAAGCAACTATATCATAGATGCCGTACTGAACGGAAACCGTCAATCCGTCCAATTCCTGATCTTTTCCCAGAAATACGATGAAATAGCTGAGCGGATCATCCATGACCTGGATCGCGGTTGTACCATTCTCGACGGTGTAGGCGGATATTCCCGCAAACCGGTCAAGGTCGTTGTATTGCTGGCAAAAAAATCAGAATCCGTTTCCATTTTCCGTCTGGTAAAACAAATCGACCATCAGGCCTTCATCTCTCAAAGTATCGTCAGAGGGGTATACGGGGAAGGGTTTGACCAGATAAAAACATAAAACAATCATCCAAACAATTTAAAGCACTTCCATACGTTATATACACATCGTATAGAAGTGCTTTTTTATTCATACTCAACAAACATGAAACTTGTATTCGCAACAAACAACCGACATAAGCTAGATGAAGTCCGGAAAATCACATCCGGATATACCGAAATAGTCAGCCTCTCAGAGATCAACTGTCATGAGGATATACCCGAAACAGCAGAAACATTAGAAGGCAACGCCTTGCAAAAAGCCCGTTACATAAAAGAACATTTCGGATATGACTGTTTTGCAGACGACACTGGCCTTGAAGTAGAAGCCCTACACAACGCTCCCGGAGTATATTCGGCACGTTATGCCGGTCCCGGACATGATTCGGAAGCCAATATGGACAAACTTCTCCATGAAATGGAAAACAAGAAAAACCGGAAAGCTCGTTTCCGTACGGTAATCGCTCTTATCTTGAATGGAAAAGAATATTTGTTTGAAGGTATTGTCAACGGTACGATCATAAACGAAAAAAGAGGCGAAAGCGGTTTCGGGTACGATCCCATATTTGTTCCCGACACTTACTCACAAACATTTGCCGAAATGGGCAATGATATAAAAAACCAGATCAGCCACCGTGCCGAAGCTGTCAAAAAATTGACTGCTTTTTTATCGAATTACACATTTTAATATTGTAATTAATATGAGAAATATATTAACTGTCATCTTGCTTTTCTTATTATCATTTCCTGCTTTATCAGTTAATGACAATGACAACACGCTTGGATGGAAAACATATCTCTCCTACAATAATACCGATTGTGTGGAAGAATCCGCAGATCAAGTATTTGTCGTAGCAGAAGGTGCTTTATACACATATGGGAAAGAAGATAACAGCATCAAACAATATTACAAAGGAAATGGATTGAGTGACACGGATATCCAATCTATTTCCTACAACAAACAAACAAAATCACTATTGATTGTTTACAAAAACTGCAATATAGACATTTTAGAAGAAGGTTCAGTAAAAAACATACCTTATCTGTACACGACTACATCTTTAAGAGATAAATCACTTAATTCCGTTATGATTTATAACGAATATGCCTATTTATCCATACAGTCGGGTATAGTAGTTGTTAACATGGACAAAAAAGAAATAACCGATACCTATAACTTATCTAAGAATATAACATCCTGTGCTATTTTCAACAATAATATATATGCTTCCACAAAAGAAGGTCAAAAGTCTACGGTCATATACGCTTCTTTGAATGATAATCTGTTAGACGGATCAAACTGGAAAACTTATTCGATTCCGGGATTCTCATCTGAAAATTCCATAGACAAAATATCCTCATTTAAAAATAAGCTATTCTATTTGTCTCAAAATAAAGGTATCTACTATGAATCGAATGAAACTACAGTCCCTTTGGTCAGCAACACACAAATGAACAATATGAAAATTGTGGGAGAAAAACTGGCTTGCATGGCCACATCCCAAGTTTATATTTTCACAGATACGAAAACTTTTGACCAAATCAACAATCTATCCATCAAAGATATCAGCACTTATCAGACTGACAAATATTGGATAGCCGAAGGAAGCAAAGGTCTACGTTCTATCCAAAGAAAAGGAGCCAACCAGTTCGAAGCCATAAACGAAGCCATAATTTTGGATGGCCCCTACTCCAACAGTTCTTATGATATCGTATCAAAAAACGATAAAATATATATTATACCTGGTGGAAAAAGCCTGACAGGGGATAATTCTTTTAATAAAGCCGGATCGGTCATGATATATGACTATGAAAAATGGAGTGTACTAGAACCTTCCGTCGTTCAGAATAAACTAAATACATGGCCTAAAGACTATACCAGCATTGTCGTCACAAAAAATGATACTGAAAAAGAGATTATTTACGTATCTTCCTTCGGTTATGGCCTTTTTCAATTCATAGACAGAGAACCTTCCGCCGTTTATAACAAAACAAACAGTCCGCTTGAAAACGCACATGGCAATGAGGGCTTTTATTGTCGTGTAGACGGACTTGCTTTCGATAAGGAAGGAAACCTATGGATGACTAACTCTGAAGTGAGCAAAGCTATCAAGATATTGGATAAAGAAGGAAAATGGCATAGCCTGTCTGTCGAGTCGTTAAATGGAAAATACACGATAAACGACATACTCGTCACCTCAAACAATGACAAATGGATCAATATATCTCGCCCTACCAGTCAAGCCTGCCTAACAGTCGTAACCAACAGCAACTCTTTAGATGAAGCGACATCATATGAATTTAAAAACTTCATTGACACAGATAATAACGACTTTTCCCCTAACAATTATACTTGTATGGCAGAGGATAAAAACGGATATATATGGATAGGAACCAATAAAGGAGCTATATACTTAACAAATCCAAAGTTGGCAACGACAGAAAACAATCAATCTATGCGTTGCACACGTGTAAAACTAATCAATGAAGAAGGAATCCCTTATTATTTTCTCGACAATACGATAATAACGACCATCAAGGTAGATAACGGAAACCGGAAATGGATTGGAACGGACGGTAGCGGTGTTTATGTATTGAGCGAAGACAATCAGGAAATCGTCCATCAGTTCAATACATCCAACAGTCCGCTACTATCAGACAAAATATATTCCATAGAAATTAATGAAAATACTGGCGAAGTGTTCATCGGTTCCGACAAAGGTTTGGTTTCTTACAAAGGAGAAGCGACAAAAGGTAAAGATGACTATTCAGACGTGTATGCATATCCGAACCCTGTACGACCTGAATACAGGGACAAAGTAACCATCACGGGATTGATGGATAACTCGATCGTCAAAATCACCGATCTGAATGGAAATCTGGTCTATCAGACTAAATCTTTAGGTGGTCAAGCTATCTGGAACTGCCGGAATACAAAAGGTGTCCGTGTTGCTTCAGGCGTATATCTGGTGCTCTCTGCCACCGAAGATTCAAAAGAAAGTGTAGTTACTAAAATCGCAGTTATAAAATAAAAAATATTTTAAAGCTTTTAGCTGAAAATAAAAAATAAAAATCCACTGTGGTATTTGTTTTATCCACAGTGGATCATTTTATTTTGTTCCGTCTATCTAACAATTCTTACAACCCCAACCTCTCCGATATCTCCAGCATCTTCTTGATCGGGCGGATCGCTTTTTCCTGTACTTGTTCATCGACAAATATTTCAGGAAGTTCGTATTTCAAACAGTTGTAAAGTTTCTCCATCGTGTTCAAGCGCATGAAATTACATTCGTTGCAAGCACATGTACTATCATTGGGAGGAGCCGGGATAAATTCTTTATCGGGGCTCTGCTTACGCATTTCGTGAATAACGCCACTTTCAGTCGCTACAATGAATTGTTTCTTATCCGACTTGACAGTATGTTTCAAAAGAGCTGCAGTCGATCCTACGAAGTCCGAGACCTGTACGATGGGTTGTTTGCACTCCGGGTGAGTAATGACTTCCGCATCGGGGTATTGTTTTTTCAATTCCAATATCTTTTCCAATGAAAACTGTTCATGCACATGGCAAGCACCATCCCAAAGCACCATCTTGCGTCCGGTAATGCCATTTATATAATTGCCTAAGTTCCGGTCTGGGCCGAAGATAATCTTCGTGTCTTCCGGAAAACTTTCGACTATCTGACGTGCATTGGTAGACGTTACCACAACATCCGTCACGGCTTTTACAGCAGCAGTCGTATTTACATACGAAATAACCACATGACCGGGATGCTGTTTGACAAATTCCGCAAAATCGACAGCCGGACAGCTATCTGCCAATGAGCAACCGGCATTCAAATCCGGGACCAGCACTTTCTTGTCCGGGCACAACACCTTCGCCGTTTCACCCATAAAATGAACACCGCAGAAAACGATGATATCGGCCGTCGTCTTAGCTGCCTGTTGAGCCAATGCCAAACTGTCTCCCACAAAATCTGCTATATCTTGAATATCACCTGTCTGATAATAATGAGCAAGGATAACGGCGTTTTTTTCTCTACGCATCCTGTTTATCTCTTCTTTCAGGTCCAACCCCTTTGGGATGGGTGCGTCTATATATCCGATCGATTGGTTTGTCAACATAGTTACCTGTATTAAATGATTGTAAAATTCGATAATCACTAATGAGTATAAACCGCTATTTACAGTCTATCAACAAAGTTATCATCATTCTTTATAACTGATAATCTTTATTTTACTCCTATTATCAACTATAAGTTGATAATGTGCAAAGGTAAAAACTTTATTGATTTTCCCATAGGAAACATATATAAAACGAATAAACAAGCAGGAGGTAATGTAAAAAATTTGCTAAACAAGTCTCAAAGACTTCCGGCGGATATTCCCCTCAAACACCTGCGTTCTTTTCCCAAGTTATCCACAATCATATTATTATTATCTTATTTATTCTTTATTTTAAATTTAGATATGATGAATATAATATCCTGTTGAAACAGTTAATACAATTGTGCTATAATACTTGTCCAGTTCGTTATTAAACGATATAAATGACTTATTAAATAGATACCAACATCCTATTTTTCGTTTTATATACTGATATCCTTTACTTTATAGACTTTATTAGTATTCAGTTGAAAACAACCTGTGTGTAAAAGTTAATGGCAGTTGAGCGCTGTTGATACGTGTATAACCACTGTTGATAGGGCGTAATAAATAATCCGTTATTTTTATTGCATAATAGAAACTAGAGGATGTATAGTGAACAAATTGAATAATGCAAGAACTATTTTTCATTTTGTGTCCACCACTTATCAATAGCTTTTCAACGGTATATCCACATTAATTCACTACTTTTGCAAGCAAAGAAACGATAGCTATGCGCAAGTTAAAGATAACAGAGTTGAATCGCCTGACTCCGGAAGCATTCAAAGATAGTAAAAAGATTCCGTTGGTCGTTGTGCTCGATCATGTAAGAAGCTTAAACAATGTAGGATCCGTGTTTCGTACGTCTGATGCTTTTAGGGTGGAGAGTATTTACCTGTGCGGTATCACGGCTTGTCCGCCTCATGCCGAGATTCATAAGACGGCTTTGGGAGCGGAAGAAACTGTCGATTGGGAGTATTTTGAAGATACGATGGAGGCTGTTGATAAACTGAAGCAACAGGGATATACTGTCTGTGCGGTTGAGCAGGCCGAAGGTAGCACGATGTTGGATAATTTGTTGTTGGACAAGAATAAAAAGTATGCAGTTATCATGGGAAACGAGGTGAAAGGTGTTCAACAATGTGTCGTTGATAACTGTGATATGTGTATTGAAATACCGCAGTATGGGACCAAGCATTCTTTGAATGTTTCGGTGACTACCGGTATTATCATCTGGGATTTCTTTAAGCAATTGTCAGATTAATCCGTTTTCAACAAGTACGACTACCCGTTCCGTCATGGCGTCTTTTCCTTTAGGATCGTATTCGGTTTTCAGACTGGCGCCGAACATGCCGGCAAATATGTTCCAGAAACCTGCCCGGAAACTACCTAAATAGGCTTTCAACAAGTTGTAACTCGATTGGTTACATTCTCTGTCAATCAGTTTAATAAGCAGTTTTCCTTGTGAAAAGGTCAGTTTTTTCAACTGCGGTTTATATTCCTGAAAAAGTTCTTTTTCCATCCGTTTCAAATGAGCTTGACGGGATTTTTCGTCGGGGAGTGTCTCTATATATTCGTATGTTTCGATCAGTGTTTCATAAACCATTTTGGCATAAGGTAGTGTGCGCTTTACGTCACGGACCAGTTTGGTGTAACGTGCCTGTTCACGTTTGTTTTTAAATTTGACCTGTGGGTAAATGTAGATTTCCCGCAGGTTAACAATAGGTACCGTATCCTTTCCATCCAGATATGCCTTTTGTAATCCTTCGGGAACGGTATTGATCTTCAATTTCTGTGCATGGACTCCTATTGCGCACAACATGAATATTATCAATATTTTATACTTGTCTTTTCTCAACATCGTTCACAAAAGTAATTGATTTACGAATAGCAACTACAGATTTTACAGAAAATTCATATCTTTGTGATAATACAAACAACTAAAATCAACAGACTATGAAATATTTTGCCATCTTTCCATATTCATTAATTCTGAATAAGTTGCAGCCATGCTATCTGATTGCCCAAAATGGAGATAGTAGAGAACTTCAGGCTGTGAAAAGAGATAATCCGGAAAGTTGACAACTTAAACAAAACCTTGCTATGAAATCAATAAGTTTATTCGTTTTGTTTTGGGCATCTATCAACATTCATGCTGTTGATAACCTTCGTATATCTGATATCCGTAGTTTGGGAATGGGAGGAAACGGGGTTACACAATCTGTTTTGTTTAATCCGGCATTGGTGGCTTTGCATACGGATAAAGTTCTTCATTTAGAATACTTTAATCGTTATGGAGTAAAAGAACTGGGAACGGTTGGAATAGGTTTTGTATATCCGAATCCGTTGTTGTCGGCAGGTGTTGATATCTCTTCTTTCGGATATGATCAGTATAGGGAAACTCTTTTTCGTTTGTCGACCGGAAAACGGTTGAATGATCGGTGGATAATAGGTATTGGTTTCCAATATAAGATGGTACAGACCGAGTTGTTGGAAGAAGTACCGAAGCAGCTTTCCACAGATGTCGGAATCTTGTTTGTTCCCATTGACAAATTGTTGATTGGAATGTTGATAATGAATTTTCCTTCTATTACCATTCATAAATATACTACTGAAACAAAATGTTTTACTAGTTATTCAGTACAAATAGGTTTTCAATGGGAGATAATTAACAGGTTGTTGATAGTAGGAACTATCGAAAGTAATAAAGAACATATGTGGATGGGAAATGCGGGCATTGAATATGCTCCGTTCAAAAACTTTCATATACGGGCGGGGGTACAGACTACTCCCCTCCTGCCCACTTTGGGGATCGGATACCGTCTGACTGGATTTACAGTAGATGTCGCGACTATTTATCATCCGGTTTTGGGAGTCAGTACCGGACTGGGTTTGAGCTATTCTTTTTAATCAGGCTTGACTATGAAACGAATGTTTATAAATCTGTTGGTATATCTGTTAATAAGTAGTTATCAGCTTAAAAGTCAGACATTATATTCTGTTGATAAGTGGATGGAATATATAGAAGAAATGGCTTCGGAAACAGAAGATGAAGAGCGTATTGAAGTACTTTACACTGATCTTTCCTATCTTATTGAACATCCTTTCGAACTCAATACGGTGACGGAGGGACAATTGAAACGTCTCCCTTTCCTATCTGATCTACAAATAAGGGAATTGTTGGAATATCGTTCCCGTTATGGAAAAATGTTAACCCTTTATGAGCTTAAAAATGTGGAAGCATTCGATTTAGAGACGATTTCTCTGCTTGTCCCGTTTATTTATATAAGTGAAATAATAGTTGATAAACGTCCTATTACAGTGAAAAATTTGTTGAAACGAGGCTCTAATAACTTACAAATCAGATATGACAGATGTTTTCAACAAAAGAAAGGCTATTGTTCATATCCCGATAGTGTACTACAACAATATCCGAATCGGAAGTATCTGGGAGAGCCGTTCTATCATTCTGTTCGTTATTCGTATGAATTTGATGAACGTATTCAATTCGGTCTGGTTGCAGAAAAAGATGTGGGAGAACCTTTCTGGAATGAATATCATAAAGGGTATGACTATTATTCGGTGCATCTTTTTCTCAAAGAAATGAATAAATGGTTGAAAAGTCTTGCCATAGGTGATTATAAAATATCTTTTGGACAAGGCTTGGTGATCAGCAATGACTTTTCTCCAGGCCGAAATGCTCTTGTTTCACAAACGGAAAGAAGGACAAAAGATATTTTATGTCATTTTTCAATCAATGAAAATGACTTTTTCCGGGGAGCTGCGGCTACTGTCAATTGGAAAAATTTAGATATCAACTTCTTCTATTCGTATCGGAAGTTGGATGGAGGTGTGGACAGTACGATCGTTACTTCGTTTAAAACGGACGGTTTACATCGTTTGGTACGAGACAGGGAGAAGATGCATAAAGTTTCCATGCAGACATATGGTGGGAATGTACGATATGCAACTCCCGGTTTATGTATAGGTCTGACTGCCCTTTCTTATTCTTTCGGAAATTATTCGATACAGCCCGATCCGAAACCTTATAATCTTTTCTATTTTCGCGGTAACCGGAATCTGAATATCAGTGTGGATTACCTGTTGAAAAATAAGTTGATCAAGTTTTATGGTGAAACGGCTTTAAGCCGGAATGGGGCGGTTGCTTCCCTGAATGCCTTGCAGTTGACACCTGTTTCTTATTTTTCCTTGCTGTTATTGTATCGTTATTATGATAAACGTTACCAGGCTTTTTTCGGGAATGCTTTTTCACAAAACTCGGCTGTCCGGAATGAACAGGGAATGTATATAGGGATGCAATGGACGCCTTTTGCCCGCTGGAAGTTGTCCGCGTATGCGGATGTATTCCGGTTTCCCTGGCTGAAATATGGAGTGGATGCGCCGTCGACGGGAAAGGAATATATGCTTCAACTTGATTATACGCCAAGCCGGAATTTGTCCGTATACGTCCGTTATAAATACAAACAAAGGGAAAATATAACACCTTACCATCAACAGCGTTTGCGTATGCAGGCCTTATATACGATTTCTTCATCCGTCTCGCTGCGGACATCTGCAGACGGTATTTGTTATACAGAAGCGAACGAAAAAAGCAGAGGGTGGATGATTGCCCAAAGCGTAGGTTGGAAACCGGTTGATGTTCCTGTTCAAACAGATTTTCATATAGCCGGATTTCATACGGATAATTATCGGACCCGTATATCTTCTTATGAAAAAAATATCTTGTATGCTTTCAATATGCCTTCCTTTTATGGAAAAGGTGTTCGGTTGGCGCTTTCTTTCCGGTGGGATATTGTGAAGCAACTTTCTGTGTCTGCTAAATTAGGATACACATATTATGTTGATCGTGACGTGGTCGGTACTGACTTAGAAGAGATC
>OOCV01001047.1_pt1 | contig 12736 bp, 10 predicted proteins | sample 1671061 | NCBI WGS metagenome assembly OOCV01 (sample SAMN06348118, study PRJEB24527) | human gut metagenome | biome: human gut; feature: ankylosing spondylitis patient; material: feces | host: Homo sapiens | place: China | collected 2015-10
ATTAAAAATAGTGACTTTACTATTTAGTCTTCTTCTTATTATTGTTCCATTGTATGTATTTGATTTTAAATAGACAATCTAAAGGAGCTACTGTGGAGGGACAGTGAAATATTCCAACACTTTGCAGTAGTTGTATTTTTTGTGTTATAAGGTGGATGTTATACTGGGTTTATTAAAATTTAACTGGTGCTAAAATCATTTTTAGTGAATAATTTTAAAAAATTAAAAAACTTAAACTTGAAGTATAAAAAATGTAGCAGAAATTTAATGAGTAGTAGAGTGATCTTCTAAACATATACAGGGGCTGTCGCACTAAAGTGACAGTCCCCTTTAAAACAAGACTATAAGATGTAAATTAAATAACGGATGTATATTTAGCCCAATAAATAATATTTAGTGCTAAAACAATAGCAGCTGCATCTGCAGATTGAGGGAAATTGTCTGCCTGCGGTGCAAAGAATTTTTTTAATACAGGATTGAAATGTTTTAATATTTCCTTTTTTATTGAAATTACATTCCATTCATCAAAACCAAGAATAGACTTAAAATATTGATAGCGTTTATTATACATAGTACCATTGCTATAATATTCTGCAAGACATTCAGATAATGAATAAATGCTAAGACTGCTCTCGATTAATTTTTGTATTTTATAGCCATCAATGTCAGCAATAAGATCACAATAATTAAATTGTCGAGCATCTGTTACAGTTACAACATCTGCCTCCATTGCACCTAATCTTTCAGAAGCTAAGGATATGTATGCTTCAGTATTATTTCCACAATTAGCATAGACTTCCTTAACAGCAGTAGCAAAGTCACCAGCCCATGCAGACCAAGATCCTGGGACAAGTGATTGTATATAGCATTTAATGACTACTGCTAAATGTGGGAGTTCAAAAATCCCTGTATTTCCGTCAGTAATAAGTTTTGCCCGGGTAGTTATTTTGTCATTTCCCTCCCCGTTTTCTGTTGCATATATATATGGAAACAGTTCTTTATAATATGAATTTTCTGAGTATGTAGTATTGATCAGATTGATAAATGCATTATCTGTTGGACTAATAAATTCCCATTTATACTCATTATATTGGTATTGATATAAAAAATCTAATACAGCCATAAAACAATTCTGAGCCTGAAGTACATCTGGGGTTGTAATGCCGTGACTAGAATAATAAACCTCTTCAAGCCAATGAATTGCAGGTATAAGATCTAAGATAGATTTTAAATTGGCAATTTCATCCATTGTTGGAATATAAGGAGGATGATAATTGTTTTTATCAAAACCTAAATCCAAAGCCTCTATACCACTATCTTTTCCAGAAGCCATATCGTAATCCAAATCGAAAGTATGATTGGCAAGGGAGTAATTTTTTTTCTCCACGAACTGTTCAAATGTCCAATTGTTAGGTATTAAGTAACCAAGATTGCCACTGTATCCAGTAGACATGTCTGAAACAAAACTACTTACTGCATAGTTAGAATCACAGACTGTTTGGCAAGAATTTCTTGAACCATAAACGCCTATCTTATAAAAATTTGAATACTTAGAAAAAATTGATTTAATGCCTTTAAAATAAGGAATGGCGTATTTGGTAATTTCATTCTCCATCATGTCACAATCTAAAGCAAAATAGATAATGGTGTTTTCTTTTAAACCAAGGGAAAAAGCGGCGGTTATTGCTCTCTCTGCGTCTAATGTTCCTCGCGTAATGTTAAAATCTGTGGGCAGAACAGGACTGTGTGCTGATTCTTGAAATATAGGAAAAATGTTTAATCCTGCATTTAACAGAATTGAAATTTCTTCGCGAGACAATTTTTTATCATAGCCATTTGGTTCAACATTAGTTAAATATCGTCCAATGAAGCGAAAACCACGCTCAAAGAGTGCGACTGCAAGATCTGAATCTAATATTTTTGTTCTGCAATCGCAGGCATTGGGTGTTCGTTCAGTGTCACCTTTGCTCCATAGTAGTGCACCCCATGTTCTGCGGTTAACTTTACCTAAAGTGACCAAAGGATCGATATTTAGGCACATAAATTTTTGAAAAGATTCAATGGTAGTGGACAGTGAGTTGCTATAAATTCCATCAAAATCTGTGCTATACCCATTACAAATCAGAGCAGCCTGTAAAATTTTAACCCAACGTTCGTTAGAACACCCAACTTCCATATTCGGCATTGCTGAAAAAGATGCTGGACCAAGTACTCCGTCAGGAGTGGTGCCAATTTCTTTCTGAATGGCATAAATTAGTGCTTTACTAGTTTTTCGTTCAAATACGCCGCCAGTTGGCAAAAAACTGAGTTTATTTTTAAACAATGAATAATAATTACCATTAAGATATTGTTGTACTAAGCGTATTTTTGCATTTCCGTTAAATAGTAATACGGTAGGATCTGTTGTTAGTAGAGATTTGAAATACTCTGCAGATAGATTTTCATTACTTGGCATACCTAAATTACTTTTAAATTTTTTGACAGCATTTGCAGTAGAGTCGCCAAATACACCATCAAAAGGACCTGGATTATATCCTTTACATAGAAAAGCACCTTGAAGAATTTTGACTACTGTTGTATCTGTCGTATTTCTATTAACAAGAGGGTAAGCATTTGATGTAGCGTTTCCCCAAATACCATCAATAGGTGTGAGCTGTTTGTGAATTTGAAGTGCCATAATTAACGCTTTTACAGTTGTATTTCCAGTTACGCCATCAGGTTTTACTGGAAAACTACCTGAATTTTTACCATTTTCATCATAATAGAAATATTGGGGATAGGTTGATCCTAACCATAATTGAACTTCTTGTACTCGTGAATCCATAATAATCTCCTAACATATTTTTCTTCATATTCAAATATTGATTTGCAAATCTATAAATGAAAAAGATTATTTGAATGAAAATGTAAACTAAAATTATTGGAATCTATCAAGTGAAAATTTATTCAATATATTTAAACAATCTTTCGAGGTATATCCTCATAAAATTGAACTCAATGCTTGTACAGCTTCTAGTCTTTTGCGGTAATATGTTCGTTTGGAGATATTGTAAATGCTCTATAGGTTCTTTCCAAGGTTAGTTGAAATAAAAGTAAATTCTTAGAAAAAAATCTCATTTTATTATGTTTTGTAAAGCAATTCTCTTTATAATCAACTAAGTTTGGAAAGAACCGCTCCATAGCGAGTACCTTGACAACTATAAGCCGCTTTTGTGGCTTATAGTAAATTTACTTTCGGATATTTTCCGGTAGCTTTGGTGACCGAGGAAGCAGATCCTCCAGAAAACCGCGATCCGTGTCTTCCATATGTTCCGGAATCACTGCCAGCAAATGTTCAAAGCACTCGTAGGGTTTTAAATTGTTGGCTTTCGCAGTCTCGGCAATGCTATAGATCACAGCTGACGTCAGTCTTTGCTCCGTTTATGGTATCAATGACTTCCCAGTTCTTCTTTCCGTACTTTCAGTGTTGATAAAAAGAACTGGATGTTCCATAACACAGCAAGAGGAGCCGAAGCAAGTACCCTTGTCTATAGCATTTCAGAGACAGCCAAACTGAATAACCTGCGTTTGTACTATTATTTCAGACATATCCTGACGGAGTTGCCGAAGCTGTGCGACAAAAAGGGAAATATAGATCTGGCAAAACTAGACATTCTGATGCCCTGGTCATCATCAGAGTTTCTGGAGAAATGCCGAAAACCATGTCACTCATAAGGGTGGCGTTGATTTTTAGTGTACGCGCATGATATGACGTTTACGATGTAGCGAATAAGGTACTGGTTTGAAAACTCGGGAAATGACAAACATCAAAAATAGCAGATTGAATTGTAAGAAAGAAAAGGGTATAATTGAAGTCAATAAAGGATAATTCAGTATTATCCTTTGTTTTTTTGAACATAGCTAAAATTGCATTGCCATATATTTTTTTTGCGATATTATAATTTTGGAAATTGTCCTCTATAAATTGATTTAGAACAACTCCTGAATTTATTTCCATAACAAGAAATTCGCCATCGAAGGTCTCTATAACATCTACCGACGAAAAATTTATGTGAATAGCGTTAGCTGCCTTTAAGGAAATATCTTGAATTATTTTTAAAGTAGTAGAACTAACTATAGGGCTACTTTCAGCCCCTTGTGATAGATTAAATCTCCAACCTACGATTACTTTCTCCCCATAATGTGGAATTTGTTCATGTATATTATCGGATATTTCTTGAAAGAAAGAGTGCGATGAATCTGTATATTTTTGTTTTATTAATTGATAGATGGTATCTTTTCCATTTCCTATGATGTATGGAAGATTTTTTTTGTAAGATAACATAGCCCTTCCATTTAAGCAAATAGTACGATATTCAGCTTTTATATGATAATACGGGGATGAGCAAATATACGTATACGGTTTATGAAAACTATCGATTATTCGCGATATATCTTTAATGCAATTACAACGATATACGTCGATTCCCTCGTATCCATTTTCGGGTTTTAATACTAATTCATGATATTTTTGTAAGTCATTTTGGATACTTTGAATCGAATCTGGATCCAAATAGCAAAAACTATTTTTATAATGACAAAAATGTCTTTTATAGTTTATACATGGAATATTATACTGTTTTAAAACTTCATATGTTGAAGATTTATTGTCTGCAATGCGAGCAGAAGTCACAGAATTTAATTCAAATTTTTTACTCCAAATAATCTTTTCTTCTCCGTTCCAAGAAAGGATTCTAATTTGACTATTATTTAGCGTAATGAGTTCTATACCATATTCGTGACAAATTTCTGATATTAATTGAGGAAAATAATCTTTTTTCATATGACACCTACCTTTCTTTGCTTATTATATACTGGAGAGAGAAAATATGAAATACATTAATAGAACAAATGATTTCGCGAAGGTTATATCATCAATCAACAATTATGATATAACATACATATTGTCTGGCAAAGCGTTTGGTTTAACCTCTTTTATGCAAGAATTAGGAAAACGCTTATTTCAATATCACGTATTTACGCTTAACACTATCAATGGAGTCAATGTTGCTAATCTATTAGTTTCAGAAATTATGCATTCGGACGAAAGAAAAAAATTTAAGAAAATGGCAGAACAAGAACTCGGCGAAAAATCTATTACTTTATTAGCTGCTATTTTTCAGGGGATACCTTATGCAGGTCCTACTCTTGCTCAGCTTGTAGAAGGAAAAGAACTTCCAGCTATATATGCAGGCAATTATTCTTCGGCAATTGAAGAAATAATAATGCCCTATATAAAAGAGTTTGTAAAAACGCAGCATGTACTTATTTTACTAGATGAGGCTCAAAATATGAGTGAAGAATCATATAATTTAGTTGCTAATCTAGCTATGGTCGATGGGGTAAAAATTGTATTAGGGGTAACAGAAACAATAAATTCTAATTATATTAAGTTAAAAAACAGTTTAGCTCTTTACTCAAATATAGAATCTAATATCGTTCCCTTTGGGCAACCAGAGGAAAAACTGATACGAGAACTTGCAGCACATTTGGGACTAACATTTACTGAGGATGAAGTGAAAACTATACTTATTAAAACTCAGCGAAATATACATTTAATTATAGATTGTATGATAAGTATGTCTGCATCTGGAACTAACAAGTTTTCTTTTGATGAAATGGATAAGGCTGTTATCTCATTTTTACATATATGTTATTTTGGACTAACATCAGCCACATTAAAGCAAATGCTCGATATGAGTAATGTGTATTGCCTCAATATTGATGAGGAAATGCCTGCCGTGTTAAATAACCTAGAGTTTCACGGTTGTATTACAAAAAAAAATACTGATAATATAGTCATTTACTTTATAGCTTCGTTATATCATCCAGAAATACAAAAATGTATAAATGAATTTTCGGATATTCTTTATTATAAAAATATTGTTTATGATTATTACCGTAGACCAGGAATGGTGGATGCTCCAGGTAATATAGAGTTATTATATAAATTATCTATAGAATTTGCAGATCGGAACAAGAAAATATATGCACTATCCTTGCTGAAACTAAAATTAGAAAAAGGAGAGTATATACCCGAAGATGTTATAGCTAATGCAAAGTTATCCAAAAAAAACAATGAAGAAATAGAATTAAGTGTATTATATTTTATACGTGAACGACGTTATAGTGAAGCCTTAAAATGGATTGAATCATTACGAGGTAAACGAAACAATTCTCACTATCAAACATTGAAAAGTATTCTTCTTAATCGGGTAAGAAGATTCTCAGAAGCTGAAGATATGCTCACATATAACATAGCAACTACTAGTAACCCCAAAATCTTGAATACCCTTTTGGCGTATTTTACTGCTAATTGTATTCATACGAACCAAAAGCAGAAGGCGTTATCCGAGTATCAGGAAAAGAAAGAGCAATTAGTTGGAACAGAAAATTGGGGATACTTTTTGAGGAACTTAGCTTCTGCGGTATCATTTCCAGATAAAGAAAAATTTTTTTTAGATGCAATCGATAATTTTACTGAATTTAATGATGATTATGGTATCTATAGTTGCAAATGTAATTGGGGAAATGCACTTTGTGTAGCACGAAAACCATCTGAAGGTTTATTGTTATTAAAGCAAGCGGAAATAGGATTGCAACAATTTGGTCCTAACCACTTACATATAATATACAATGATTTAGGTGTATGCTATTTAATGCTAGGTGACACAAAAAATGCTTCAAAATATATTGCCCTTGCAGAAAAATTAGCATATAACAAAATGCCACGGTTAATCACTTCAATAAATAAAGCTTGTCTATTAATGGTGAAAAATGAGTATAAGTTATCATCTCAAACACTAAATTCAATAGAAAACGAAGTGTTGGAACATCCAGTTTCTAGTATTCGCAATAAATATTTTACCAACAGGTTATTATTAGAATATACCAAAGGAATTGACTATTTTAGAAATTTTTACCAAACCTATGAGCAATATATAGATAAGTTTGTGAATAAAGATATTAAAAATGAGTATCAAATATTATTTTCAGAAAACAAGAAAATAGAGTACCCTTCTAAAGCTTGGGGTACTCTATTCTCACCAGCCGGATTAGCTTATTGGTATCTTGATCCCTTAAAAATGATATAATTTTGTATGCAACAAATTATTTCTATATAGGCTGGAACTCAATATATTAAGAATGGTGTCTTCATAGGTATAGCCAAGATGTTTTGCTGCCTGACTAATAGTTGAATGCTCGCCTAAATTGCAACAAACATTAAACTCTATAAAATATGGAGTTCCATCTTTTTTACTAATTATATAGTCAAATCGTGTATAATCTAAAGGTTGTACTAATTTAAACATTTTTTGTGAATACTGTTGTATTTTGGAATTTACAGATAAATCAGTTTCCACGTTTCTGTGTAAGCCACCATCTGCCTTCCTTTTTTGACGATATGTTACTATATTACCTTTTAGTTCTGAAACTTCTTGAATACATGGTAAAAATAGAAAATCATTGTAATTATTAAGTACCGGAGAGGTATAATATATACCATCTATGAATTCTTCAACAATTACATCTTGTTCCTGACCATAAAGGTGCTTGATTCGTATTTTTGCTGCTTGCCATGTATCGCAAAGTGAATTTTCATCTATATATTGGGAGGCAGCCCCAAAGCGAGGTTTTATAAAATATGGGCCTTCGAAAGGTGGTGAGCTTATTTCGTCACCAATAGAATATACTTCCCATTTGGGAGTAGGTACATTCGCATATGTAGCCATCATTTTTGATAGATGCTTATCTTCTGCCAATGCCCTTATATTAGGGCGTGCACCTAAATATGCTATCTTATAGTATTCTGCTACAGACGAAATAAATATTTCAGAATTACGAAAAGGCATTCTGTTATATAACGAAAAAATATAGTTAATCCCTTTTGGCAAATTCAACATAATTTGAGGGTCATTTGATGTCAATATATTGCTACAGTTTTTGGACAAAATATCATAAACTTTATGATGATAAGCAGCATAAATCTTATGCAAGTCATCGTATTCATTATATTGTCCATTTTCATCTGGCGCATAGTGGGCTAAATAGAGAATATTGATATCTTTAAACATATTGAATTCCTCCTTTTCTTATCGTAAATATAAAAACAAAGGATAATACTGAATTATCCTTCAATGACAAAATAGGGCTGGTATGATATACTTTTAATAGCCCTAATGACTGCATGGAGGAAAAAGAGATGTCATTGCAAAAAATACGAACTGCTTTTGAAGTGATGGATAAATGCGAGGCATGGTCAATTCAGCTACTTAGAATAAAAACCAGTAAGAGTAAAGGAACTGAGTATGCAGCTATGTCTGTAAACATAACTCCGCAAGGAAAATTAGTAAATATTGTAGAAGAAATATCAGAACATTTTATTGATGCTACGAAGGGTGAATTAAGGTCATTTTTGAGAGTACAGGACTACGATGGCACAGCAGAGGGAAATGTCATTTATAAGTTGAGTGCTGAAAATTCGTTAGTTAAGGACGAATATGATGTTTTGGTTAATGCACTTGCAAATATAGAACAGGAGGCTGATCCACTTAGCCAAAAGTTGCAGGCATACGTTATTCAGGGAGTGATTGAAATTGGAGATGAGACTACAGCAGTTAAATTGATTTCAATGCAAAATCCCATTACTACACTGAAACATAAATTTATGCATGAAAACAATACTTTCAGAGAGATTGAAACGAAGGTGCTTTCGTTACGTTCAGTTATAGATGTTATGATTTTGAATGATGAAATTTATTTTTTTTCAATGGCCGGTGAAAAATTGTTTAATATGGAACGAGCATATAAAAAGGTTTGTGATGATAAAGTTGCTATGCTGGAAAGCAGTGATATTTTGTATGATAGCAGAGTGTTTGGAAATGTGGCAAGAACCGGGCATCATCCAAGAATGTTTGTTTCCTTTAATGAAAAGAGATACCAGAGATTAAAAAGTAAAAAGGAAAGAAAGCGATATGCTGAGTTGTTTGAAATTCCTATAAAGGAAGGTAAGTTTGATACATCAGAAGCAGATGCGGCAGACAAGTTAGTAAGATTGTTATGCAACAAGGGAATGGTGGATCCTTTTGAAGATTTACCGGTTGAGGTTTCAGGAGCAAGGAAATGGCAGTAAGCGTGATGGGAGTATTATATGTTTAGGTTATTTTCAATTAGTTTGTATTTTGTTTCTTTTCTACCGCTATGGGTATCTGTCATTTTTGTGGATATATTAAGTATCATGGAAAACTCCACTGATAAAGGAACAGAATACACAAGTATATGTTGCATACTGATTATGATGTTAATCAGTTGCACTGTTATATGCCATGAAATGCATAAGCATGGGAGAAAGGGAAGTAGCAAACAGACAATAAAATGTGCAAGAGAACAAAAAGCCATAACAGCGGAATTCCTGTTATCTTATATATTACCGCTGTTTGCATTTGATTTTACATTGTGGAATCAGGTTGTTCTGTTTTTAGTTTTTTTTGTAACACTTGGATACTTATGCGTTAGGCACAATTATTATAGTGTCAACATAGTATTGGAAATTGTGGGTTATCGTTTTTTTCAATGCAATATGTGCAATAGTGACAATGTAACAACAGAACGGTTAATCATAAGCAAACAACGGTTAAATGAATTAGTAGGAACAGATATATATGTGACAGCACTTAATAATGAATATAATTTGGATGTCAGTAAAAATACTAAATCTTAATAAGAAATGGGTTAGCATTTGTTGACTTCCATTAAATTCCGAGGATGTTTATTAATCAATATATCCTTCTGCTTGTTATTTGACACATGAGTATAAATCTCCGTTGTACTAATGGAGCTATGTCCAAGCATTTTTTGAATATATCGTATATCTACATCCTGCTCCAATAAAAGGGTAGCGAAAGAGTGACGGAACATATGTGGGGTAATATGCTGTTCAATACCGGTCAGTTCGGCATAGTGTTTTATCATAAAGCGGACGGATTGGTCAGACAATTTGTGTTTAAGTTTGTTGACAAAAAAATATCCACAGTAGTTAATCTCGTTCTTAAAAGTATCCTGATATGAAATCAATGCAGAAAGTACATCTGGATTTCCAAGTTGTAGGATTCGTTCCTTTGCTCCTTTTCCATAAATCAATACAGTATTATTCTCCAAGTCTAGGTCAGATGGTTTCAATGAGCATAATTCAGAGATACGCATGCCAGTAGCAAACAATAATTCAATAACAGCAATATCTCTGATACAGCAACGAAGCTGGTACTCAGAGCTTGCGTGGCTTTTTTGCTCATAAAGCACCGATAGAAACTTTTGGATAGAGTGGAGGGGAATGGTTTTAGGGAGTAGTTTTGCTTCCCTAAAATGTACATCCAGCTTGTTAAATGGGTTTTCTGCCAATAAATCTTTATATTCCAAATAATGAAAAAAAGCTTTCAAACTGGCTATTTTTCTTTTGACAGTCTTGGGTTTGTATTGTTTATGTAAAGTGGTAATAAAGGAATCCAGTGTATTGCGTGACAGACCTTCCTGCAGATTGCAGGAAAAGGTATCATATTGCTTCAGGTCTATTCGGTATGCTTTTAGGCTTTTGGAATCCAGACGCTTCCTGTATTCACAATATTCAAGGTATTCTGTGATATAGTTATCTAAAGTATTCATAAGCAGGCACTCCTCTGTTTTTTAATCAATTATGAGTGCCTGCCTATAATTTGTCCATTTAGCAGTTATCCGGAAAGAACTTATTAAGCATCTCCAGACAGTCCTTTGAGGTGTACCCCCAGAGGATGGAACTGAGTGCCTGCACAGCCTCTGGACGTTTGCGGTAATAGGTACGTTTGGAAATGTTTGCAATGTGTGGAATCAGGCTTTCTATGATTTCATCCGTATTCTGTAACTGCTGTGGAGAAAGATAACTGTAATACAGAATCCAGTAATATTGTTCCCCATGCTTGTGCTTACTGCGAAGGATATCCACGGCAGAATTTAAGAGGTTCAGCATTTTGTTGCTGCGTTCAATGCTTTTGGCATAGTTCTCCAGTCTGGTACCGCCAATATCTGCTCCGGCAAGATAGATGGAATCAAGAAATTCCTCAATGCTGTTGCCATATTCGATTTCAAAGGTGTTGCGTACCTGCTGGACAGCCAGCTCCAGATTCCATACTGCGTCACGATAGTTCTTTAACAGCTTCCACGTGTCATGGAAAAGCGGATTTTCCTCAACTGATGGTGTGTTTTCAATCTTTTTCTTACTCATTTTCTTTACCTGCCTTTCTCATGTATTCAGAATGTGTATTGCCGGAATATGGTGCATGGGCAATAGGGGGAGAGTGTTAGTTCAAATCGGTATGAGGTGCTGCCATCCGGACAGCCTATTTCTAAAGAATACCTAGATTCCATACTCTTGCAGTCGGATAAGCTATATAACTTATATTGTGTTTTGGGGCATTCACAACACGAAACTCCTTGTGCTGCAAGGATTTTGGCTATTTTTCTGACTGCCATACGAATGTGCGATTTTGAAACGCAATCTGAGTTTTTTGAAACACTATCGGAATCATTTTCAATGAAAATCTGTTCGTCCTTTATGGGTGTATTAGGAGAAGTATTTGCATCTCCAGTATGTACGGGAACCTGAAATATCATAGAAACCTCCTCTTTATCAATCATTACGTCACTGATGCTGAACATGGTGGAAAGATAATTGCACAGATAGATAACACTGCCATGCTTTCCGGTAAAGGACACCAGCGATAAATATTCCTTGTTTTGAAGCTTAGCAAGGATTCTGCTTACTGTGGCTTTTGAAATTCCCCAACGCAGACCAAGCTCTGTGTAACTGATTAGTGGATTGCCGGTACAGTTGCGGAAGTATACAACCGGTCCGATTTCCGAACCCTGTACCTGCTCATCGTTATAGATGGCATGAAGCCATAAATCCAGTACAATATCCATTTCTGAACATTTCCCTATACTGATAAGCTCATGTACGACTGCAACTGGGAAAAAGAAAAAACCCACATCTTTCAGACACGGGTAATTGTAGTCTAAGGCTGTATTACTCTTTTTCCAGTCGTTTATAGTAAACTTAATCAGGTTGCCTCTGCTAAGTTTGGTGTAGGTGATATAGTGCTGCTCCTGAAGAAAATCCAGAATGGATACTGCCTGATGCTGGAAACGGGTACGGAACCATTCAGACAGCTCTGAGGTTTTGCAAATCCATTCGCCGGGAGCAACAAGATAACTGATTCCTTCCAGACGGACATAGGATGTTCGGAAGTTGGCGTAGGAACAGAGTGTCATATAATAAAAAAGATAGGAGCTTCCGTTGGTACGGATGTCCCCATCTTTCATGAGTGTTCGTAAGAACTCACGATATATACGACAGCGTGGATAATCCACAATTTGTTTGATCTCTAATTGATAGTCCATAAGTTTTCCTTTCATAAAATAGCAGGCGTTTCTATACTGAAAACGCCTGCCTGATAGATATTGAAGTTGGTTGTTAGTAAAAACAGAAGCTGTTGTGCAAATTGCATTTTTATTGCATTATTTAAGTTTTTTATTTCGGATTTTTCTAGTTTATTTTTGCTGAAAATGCCTTAAAGTCATTGATTTTGTTTCATAGCCGGTACTGTCGGTCTAGAGTTTGAATAAATCGAGTTGCTTAAAAAAGCCAGTGTTTATGCGGGTTTCAGCG
>OOCV01001060.1_pt1 | contig 12609 bp, 8 predicted proteins | sample 1671061 | NCBI WGS metagenome assembly OOCV01 (sample SAMN06348118, study PRJEB24527) | human gut metagenome | biome: human gut; feature: ankylosing spondylitis patient; material: feces | host: Homo sapiens | place: China | collected 2015-10
GGGGTGCTGGCGGTGAAAAAAGTGCTCGAGGCAGTCTTAAATGCCGGTGCGCGGGCAGCAGATCCGGGCGAGTTTACGAAACGGGCGTTTCTGAACGGAAGAATGGATCTGACGCAGGCCGAGGCGGTTATGGATGTCATCTCGGCAAAGAGTGCGTATGCCTTAAAAAGCTCCGAGAGCCAGCTGCGCGGAACGGTGAAAAAGGCGATCCGGGCAATTCGCGAGAAGATGATTTATGAGATCGCGTTTATCGAGTCGGCGCTTGATGACCCGGAGCACATCAGTCTGGACGGATACCCGGAGCGGCTGGCCGTGGTTGTTGCGGAGCAGAAAAAACAGGTTGAAAAGCTCCTGGCATCTGCGGATGAGGGTAAGATGATCCAGGAGGGCATCAAGACAGTTATTCTTGGAAAGCCGAATGCCGGAAAATCGTCGCTTTTGAATCTGCTGGCCGGAGAGGAAAAGGCGATTGTAACGGATATCGCCGGAACGACGCGCGATGTGCTCGAGGAAAATCTGGTGCTGAAGGGTATTTCCCTTCGGATTCTCGATACGGCGGGTATCCGCAAGACGGCGGACACGGTCGAGAAAATCGGCGTGGACCGTGCGCTCGAACACGCAAAAGATGCGGATCTGATTCTCTATGTGGTGGATGCGTCGGTGCCGCTCGATGAGAATGATGCGAAAATTATGGAAATCCTGAAAGGGCGCAAGGCGATTGTGCTGCTGAATAAATCAGATCTGACCGCGGTGATCGAAAAAGAGGAGATGGAGCAGAAGACAGGTGCTCCGGTCATCAGCATTTCGGCGCGGGAAGAGACGGGCATGGAAGAGCTGGAGGAGCAGATGAAAAAGATGTTTTTCCAAGGTGAAATTTCGTTCAACGATGAGGTTTACATCACGAATGCGCGTCATAAACAGGCGCTTCTGGAAGCAAAAAAGAGTCTGGAGCTGACGGCAGGCAGCATCGAAATGGGTATGCCGGAGGACTTCTTCTCGATTGACCTAATGAATGCGTATGAGGAACTTGGCTCGATCATCGGTGAAGCGGTGGGAGAGGACCTTGTGAATGAGATTTTCAGCAAGTTCTGTACAGGCAAATAGTCACGAAACAGTTCGTAGAGTTTAGATAGAAAAGGACAGGAAAAATGGCAGTTTTAGAAGAAACAATTGATATTGCCGTCATCGGTGCGGGCCATGCGGGATGCGAGGCAGCACTTGCGGCAGCGCGGATGGGGCTGGAAACGGTTGTATTTACGGTAAGTGTCGACAGCATCGCGATGATGCCGTGCAATCCGAACATCGGAGGAACCTCGAAGGGACACCTCGTAAAAGAGATCGACGCGCTCGGCGGCGAGATGGGTAAAAATATTGATAAGACGTTTATTCAGTCGAAAATGCTGAATAAATCAAAGGGACCGGCGGTGCATTCGCTGCGTGCGCAGGCAGACAAGCGGGCGTACAGCCAGTCGATGCGCGAGGTTCTCGAAAATACCGATCATCTGACGATCCGCCAGATGGAGATTGCGGAGCTGATCGTGGAAGACGGCGTTCTGACGGGCGTAAAAGCCGTTTCCGGCGCGATTTACCACTGTAAGGCTGCCGTTCTCTGTACCGGCGTTTATCTGAATGCACGGTGTATTTACGGTGATGTGAGCACATATACGGGACCGAACGGCCTGCAGGCGGCAACACATCTGACGGATTCGCTGAAGGCAAACGGCGTGGAGATGGTGCGCTTTAAAACAGGAACTCCGGCGCGTATTGACAAGCGGAGCATCGATTTTTCCAAGATGGAAGAGCAGTTCGGTGATGAGCGTGTTGTGCCGTTCTCCTTCTCGACCGATCCGGAGAGCGTACAGATTGATCAGGAATCCTGCTGGCTGACGTATACGAACGAGGAGACGCACAAAATCATCCGCGAAAATCTCAGCCGGTCGCCGCTCTATTCCGGCATGATCGAGGGAACTGGTCCGCGGTACTGTCCTTCGATTGAGGATAAGGTCGTAAAATTTGCGGATAAAAACCGCCATCAGGTGTTCCTGGAGCCGGAGGGAAGATATACAAACGAGATGTACGTCGGCGGCATGTCGAGTTCACTGCCGGAGGATGTGCAGATTGCGATGTATCACACCGTGCCGGGCCTGGAACACGCGAAAATCGTGCGGAATGCGTATGCGATCGAGTACGACTGCATCAACCCGAGACAGCTTCTGCCGTCCCTCGAGTTCAAGGCGATCAAAAATCTGTTTTCCGGCGGCCAGTTTAACGGCAGTTCAGGATACGAGGAAGCTGCGGCACAGGGCCTGATCGCGGGCATCAATGCGGCGCTCCGCGTGCAGGGAAAAGAGGAGCTTGTGCTCGACCGTTCCGAGTCGTACATCGGTGTTCTGATCGATGACCTCGTAACGAAAGAGAACCACGAGCCGTACCGAATGATGACGAGCCGCGCGGAATATCGTCTGCTGCTCCGTCAGGACAACGCGGATCTGCGTCTGCGCAAATACGGCTACCGCGTGGGACTGATCAGCGAGGAGCAGTATGCGGCGCTGAAACGGAAAGAACAGCAGATCCAGGAAGAGATTGAGCGCGTGGAGAATACGTATGTGGGAACGAGCTCGAATGTCAATGAACTGCTGGCAGAATATGGTTCGACGCTGCTTTCCGGCGGAAGCTCACTTGCAGAGCTGATCCGCCGGCCGGAGCTGAACTATAAAATGCTGGCAGAAGTAGATCCGAAAAGATCAAAGCTGCCGGAGGATGTGCAGGAGCAGGTCAACATCAACATCAAGTATGACGGCTACATCAAGCGCCAGATGAAGCAGGTGGAGCAGTTCAAGAAGATGGAAGAGAAGAAAATCCCGGAGAACATCAATTACGACGAGATCCAGAGCCTGCGCATCGAGGCGAAACAGAAGCTGAACCTGTACCGCCCGATCAACATCGGCCAGGCGTCACGTATTTCGGGCGTTTCCCCGGCGGATATTTCGGTTCTGCTGGTGTATCTGGGACATAAATAAATGACAGATATGCATGCCTGAATTACGTTCTTATGCAGCGAAGCAGCAAGTGCTTTCACGCTGTGTGAATCGTAACAAAAAGTGCAGCGGGCACTTGGAAGAATAGAGTAGAACGGAGAACAACATGAAAGAATACAATCTTGAAGGATTTGAGCGCGGCCTTTTTGAGCTTGGAATCACACTTTCCGAGGAGCAGAAAACGCAGTTTCTGCAGTATTATGAGCTGCTTGTAGAGTGGAATTCGTTTATGAATCTGACGGCGATTACGGAGTTCGATCAGGTGATTACGAAGCATTTTCTCGACAGTCTGTCGCTGGTGAAGGTCTGTGATGTGGAACAGGCGGGACGCATTCTCGACGTGGGAACGGGAGCCGGTTTTCCGGGAATCCCGCTGAAAATCGCGTTTCCGGAGGTGGAAGTTGTATTGCTGGATTCACTGAATAAGAGAGTGAAATTCCTGAATGAGGTGATCGGACAGCTTGGCCTTTCGAAGATTACGGCGGTTCACGGAAGAGCCGAGGATTTCGCACGCCAGAAGGATTACCGGGAGCAGTTTGATCTCGTGGTATCACGCGCGGTGGCGAATTTAAGCTCGCTTTCGGAGTACTGTCTGCCGTATGTGAAGGTGGGCGGACGGTTTGTTTCGTATAAATCGGGCAAATTGAATGAGGAGCTTGCCGCAGCTCAAAAAGCGATTCATGTGCTCGGCGGCGAAGCAAAAGAGCCGGTCTATTTCCAGCTTACGGGAACCGAGGATGAGCGATCGTTTGTCTGTATCGAGAAGGGGAAGGCAACGCCGAAAAAGTACCCGAGAAAAGCGGGAACACCGGCGAAGGAGCCGATTCAGTAAAAAATTCAAAAAAATAAAAGAAGCGCTGCAAAGAACAGAAGAAAAAAGTTCTTTCCACCGCTTTTTGACGTTCTGAAAACGTTTAGGATGCCATACAGCAGCCCGGAATCAGAAATCCGATGTAGCTGATGAGGAACAGTACCAGCCAGATCGTTCCAGGCAGGAGTGTCAGATGGCAGGAGGCGCGCTTCCACTTGGCGGGAAGTTTCGCGGTGAGAGAAGAGTAGCCGTCGTCGATCCAGATCATCAGAGGGACGAGCGCCGGCATCAGGTAACGGCCCTGCGATTGGTAGTCGCTGAAATACGTGTTGTACATGTCCATGAACAGCGTGACCAGGCAGGCGAGGAACAGCATCACAAAGAGGAGAAGCTGCGGCTTTTTGCGGAACCAGTGCGGAACCATGCCGAGGAACAAAAACACTAGGAATCCGAATGCCATCAGGGCGCCGTACAGCAGATAAAGCACCATCGGGAGATGGACGGTCATGTAGGAGAACGAGCCGATGAAGCTGCTGACGGTCGAGAACAGCCAGTTGGAGGTGCGGCCCTCCGGGGTCTGTAAATACGTCTGCTGGAAGTTCCAGCCTTCGGATGCCGGGGTCTGACGATTCTCTGGTTTGTATTCATCGGCTGCGTACAGCGCTGCGGATTCATTCGAGGTGCGCATGCCGAGCAGATCGCCGTCGTGGATGACGGCATTGCGGATGAAGAACCAGCCGCCGATCAGGAAGGCGATAGCGAAAACAGCCAGCGCTTTGACAAAAATTTCTTTTGCCGGTTTCCGGAAATGAATCATCAGCGCGAAGAACAGCAGAATGCTGCACAGCAGGTACGCGTAGGCGTTATAGTACGACAGCGCGCAGAGTCCGCAGCCTGCTCCCAGGCCGATACAGTCTTTTTTGCAGAATGCGCTTTTCATGCCGCGAATCCAGAAATAGATGATCAGTGCGACCGTGAAAACGGCGAACGAGTCGTTGTTCACATAGCAGGAGAGGAACACGAACTGCGGCAGAAATCCGACGAAAATACCGCCAAGCAGTGCCGATTCGCGGCGTTCAAAGAGCTCTTCTCCGATCAGAAAGACAACGATCAGTGTGCCGGTGCCGGAAAGGACGCTGGTGAGGCGGGCGGCAGTTAAAAGAGCCGCTGCACTTTTCGTAAACAGCGATGTAATGGCCATAAACACGGAGCTGATGATCGCGGTCAGATACGGATACAGCGCATAGGAGAATCCCCACAGCGGATGGCGCACCGATTCTTCCATGCCGTTCGGCAGTGTGTGGTGTGAGACGATGTATTCCGGAATCAGCATCCGCATCGCCTCATCGGGGGCGTGTTCGGTTTTCAGGAAAATCGAGGTGCCAAAAGAGATGCAGAAAAAGCCGAAAATCAGCATATACTTGGCCCAGTAGTAGTCTTTTTTATTCATAGAGTCTCCTAAAATCTCCAGTCCCGGACGGGAAAAAGTCCGGCGTAATATTTTGCGGCGGAACAAAAATGGAAAAGCGTCCGTCCGTGGATACGTTATAGTATACATGATTCTTATGGCAAAAGAAATTGATTTTTTGTCGAAAAACAAACAAACTGCTCCATGGCTTCACCGTTTTTTCACAAATTTTCCAGCAAATTATCACATTTTCAGAATAAGATAAAGTGTCTTTAGAAAATGAGAGTATCTCCGGCTCTTTCACCCCCAAGGGCGGGCTGGGACTGCTTTAAGAAACAAGGAGGAAGGAACATTGATAGAGGTTAAAAATCTGGTGAAACGCTATGGCGACCACGTAGCTGTCAACAACCTGAGTTTTACCGTAGAAGAAGGCCAGATCTATGGTTTCCTTGGCCCAAACGGTGCCGGAAAATCAACGACCATGAACAGACGTGTGCTCTTCCGATCTCCATGAACATCATCACCGGCTATCTGGCATCTACGGAGGGCGAAGTGCTGATCAACGGCCACAATATCCTGGAGGAGCCGGAGGAGGCAAAGAAATGCATCGGCTATCTGCCGGAGCTGCCGCCGGTCTACACGGACATGACCGTTCTGGAATATCTGAAATTCGTGGCGGAATTAAAGAAAATTCCAAAGGATCAGAGAAAGAAACAGATTCTTGAGGTCATGAATCTGGTGAAGATCACCGATATGCAGAACCGTCTGATCAAGAACCTGTCGAAAGGATACCGTCAGAGAGTCGGACTGGCACAGGCGGTGCTCGGTTATCCGCCGATCATCATTCTCGACGAGCCGACCGTAGGTCTGGACCCGAAGCAGATCATTGAGATCCGCGATCTGATTAAATCACTGGGCAAAAAACATACCGTTATCTTAAGTTCCCATATCCTTTCCGAGGTCAGCGCCGTCTGCGATTACGTCATGATTATCGCAAAGGGACAGCTCGTTGCGAGTGATACCCCGGAAAACTTAAGTAAACTGATGCTTGGATCAAACACGGTTACATGTACCGTTCACGGAACGAGGAAGCAGCTGGTTCCGGCGCTTAATGCGCTCGATGCAAAAGAGATCCAATATGAAAATACGCCGAATGAGGAGCAGATTAAGGTAAAAATTACCACGGAAAAGGATAAGGATATCCGCGAGGAGCTGTTCTATGCACTGGCAAAGGCCAACTGCCCGATCCTCGAGCTGACTTCCTCCTCGATGTCTCTGGAAGACGTCTTCCTGGAGCTGACCGATGATTCCGGAAAGGCTGCAAGAAAGCTGAAAAAAGCAGAGAAAGAACAGCTGAAACAAAAAGAATGTGAACCAGAAGCAGACAAAACGGCTGTCGGGGAAACGTCTGAAGAAAAAAGCACAGATGCAGCGGAATCAGCCGCTGAAACAAAACAGGAGGAGGGAGACGCACAATGACGGCGATTTATAAAAAAGAGTTAAAAAGCTATCTGACAAGCATGATCGGATATCTGTTTATGGCGTTTACTCTGGCGCTGTTCGGCCTGTATTTTACGGCCATCAACCTGCAGCAGGGTTACCCGGAGATCGGATACGCGCTGCAGAATTCCGCATTTATTCTGCTGATCGCAGTACCAGTTCTGACAATGCGTGTCCTGTCGGAGGAGCAGAAAAATAAGACGGATCAGCTGCTCCTTACCGCACCGGTAAAAATTTCCGATATTATCCTTGGAAAATATCTGGCACTTCTCACCATTTATGTGATTCCAGTGCTGATTATGTGCCTGTATCCGCTGCTTCTTGGAACCCACGGAACGGTTTCCTACGCTGTATCCTACACTTCGATCCTTGGCTATTTCCTGCTGGGAGCAGCCTATATTTCGGTCGGTGTGTTCGTTTCCTCCATCACCGAGAGCCAGGTCATCGCAGCCGTTGTCGGCTTTGTGATCCTGTTCCTGTGCTACGTGGAGAGCGGTATCGCAAACTTCTTCCCGGAAGGAGCCGGAAGCTCTTTCTTTGCTTTCTTTATCATCATTGCACTGGTATGCCTCTGGATCGGCAGTATGATTAAAAACCCGATCATTACAGGTGTGATTGCCGTGATCGGCGAAGGCGCGCTGACGGCAGTTTACTTCACAAAATCCACCCTTCTCGAGGGCAAAATCCAGGATCTGCTCGGTGTATTCAACATGGCAGGCCATATGGATAACTTTGTGAACGGTATTCTGGACATCGGCGGTGTTGTTTACTACCTGTCCGTCATAGCAATCTGCACTTTCCTTGCAATGCAGTCCCTGCAGAAGAAACGCTGGAATTAGGAGGTGGAGACGATGAGCAGCGAAAAGAAAGAAAAGAAACAGCATAAAATGAATTTTAATATTAAAGAAAAGCTGAAAAAGACGTTCTCCAAAGAACATCTGAAGGAAGTGTTTACCGGCGAGGAGCAGAAAAAGCATCTGAAACAGGGCTCTTATTCTTCGATTATGACGGTGATTGTTCTGGCTGTGATTGTGGTTATTAACCTGATTGTGGCGCAGATTCCGACCAGCAAAACACAGATTGACCTGAGTACGCAGAAAATGTACTCCATTACAGATGAGACGAAAACGGCATTAAAGGATCTCGATCAAGACGTTACCCTGTATTATATTGTGCAGAAGGGCAGTGAGGATGACACCATCGAGAAGCTGCTGGAGCACTACGATGAGCTTTCTGACCATATCAAAGTAGAGACAAAAGACCCGGATCTGTATCCGAAATTTACGAGTCAGTATACCGATCAGACGGTAGCTGCAAACAGTGTAATTGTCGTATGCGGCGATAAGAGCAAGGTGGTCAGCAACAGTGATATGTGGGAGACTTCCACAAACTATCAGACCTATCAGACACAGACAACCGGCTTTGACGGCGAGGGTCAGATTACCAGCGCCATCACGTATGTGACGAGTGAAAACAACCCGAAGGTTTACTGGGTAACCGGCCACGGCGAGGCTTCCGAGAGTGATCTCTCTACAAACTTTAGTGATGCCATTAACAAAAACAATGTGGAAATCAGTGATCTTGCCCTGATGACAGACGATATCCCGGAGGATGCCGAGGAGCTTGTGATCATGTCCCCGACCACCGATTTCTCCGAGGATGAGGCAAATAAAGTCATTACCTACCTGGAAAACGGCGGAAAACTTCTGATGTTCACCAGCTATACCGGAACGGATATGCCGAATCTGGATTCCATACTGGAAAATTACGGTGTGAAACGCTCCAGCGGAATTGTTGTGGAGACCGATTCCCAGCATTATTATCCGCAGATGCCGTATTATCTGCTGCCGAACATTCAGAGTGATGACATTACAACCGAAGTAAAGAGTAATTACATTCTGATGCCGGTTGCACAGGCAATTCAGAAGCTCGATTCTTATCGTGATACCATTACGATCAAGAGCCTTCTGACGACCGCCGAGGACGCTTATATTGAAAATGATCCGGAGAACAGCACCTGGTCGAAGAGCGCGGACAGTGAGACGGGCGCATTTGACCTTGGCGTTTCCATCACAGAGACCGTAGATGATAAAGAGACACAGATCATTTATTTCTCGAGTGCATCGATGCTGAGCAGCCAGATTGACCAGGCAATCAGCGGTGCGAACTCAAAGCTGGCAGCGACTGCACTGACCTCCATGTGTGATGTGGAGCAGACCGTTGTTATTCCAAGCAAGAGCACAAGCTATACAAACCTGGTATTTACACAGGGAGCAGTTAACACCTGGTCTATTATTACCATTGCGGGAATTCCGCTGGTACTTGTTGTGATTGGCGTGATGATCTGGATGAAGAGGAGAAAACAGTGATGAAGAAAAAAGGAAAGATGGCGGCCTGCCTGATCCTTTTGGTACTGCTTCTTGCCGTACTGGTGGTGCTGACGAAGAAAAACAGCACCGCCGATGCGGACAGCAGCAGTTCGGATTCTGGTGCAGACGCCGAAAAAGTGGTTGATTTTTCAAAAGATGATGTAACAGCGCTTTCGTTCCAGATCAACGGAGAGACGGTGTCTTTTACGAAAACAGCAGGAGACGATGATACCGATATCTGGACATACGACCAGGAGGATGGATTCCCACTGGATGAGGGCAAGATAACGAGCGTTTTAAACTCTCTTAGCAGCATGACAGCAGAAAGAGTCATTGAAGGCGATGAAATCGATTCTATGGCCGATTTCGGGCTCGAGACGCCGTCTCAGGAGGTTGTAGTGACTGCGGGAGACGAGAAAACGACGATTCATGTCGGAGATAAGAACAGCTCGAGCAGATACTATATTTATCTGAACGATGATACGAGTAAGGTTTATCTGGTAAGCACATCGCTTGGAACGATGTTCCCGTCCGATATGATGGAGTGGGCGACAACGGAATCCATGCCATCTGTGACGGCGGAAAACATTACAAAGCTGCAGGTGGAGGGTGAGAACGGATATACGCTGACAAAAGAAGTAAGCGCTGCTGATTCGGCACTTCAGACGGATGAATGGCAGGTTGTGGACGCAGATGGAGCGGCACATGGCGGTGATGCGGATTCGATCGGCACCATGACAAGTGCAGTGGCATCTCTTAGCTTTGGAGATCTTGTTACGTACAACGCATCGGATCTTTCCCAGTACGGACTGGATCAGCCAAAGACGACGATTCGCGTGCATTACACAGAAGAGCAGGAGGTTGCTTCGGATGATGCGACGACGGCCGATACTTCTTCGGATTCCACAACAGATTCTGCATCAAGCGACAGCACTGCAACGAGCTCTTCTTCCGAAACGACAACCGTTACGGTGGAGAAAGATCTGGTATTGTATGTCGGCAATGCAAATGAGGACGGCGGTTCTTATTACGTGAAGCTGGACGGCTCGAATGAAGTTCATCTGATGACGGCTTCGAACGTTGAAACCTTCACCGGAAAGAAGGCATCTGATTTCTGGAACATGTATATCGGCATGGAAAATGTATCGGATCTGACGAGTCTTGATATTACGTATAACGGCGAGACGAAGACGTATGTACGCCATGTGGAAGAGAAAAAGGATGACGACAGCGATTCCACAACACAGGAAATCAGTTACACTTGCGGCGATGAAACGATTGATAAATCAACGTTTACCACATTCTATTCTTCACTCATTGGCCAGAAGGCGCAGACGAAGGATGAGAGCCTCGTACAGGCCAAGGATGCCGAGTTTACCGCAGTCTTCCATATGACAGACGGCGACCTGACATTTGCTTACAGCCCGTATGATTCGAGCTTCTATTACACGGTAGATGAGGACGGAGTGCCGTCTCTTGTGAATAAAAATAACGTGAAGACCATGCTGGAAAATTACGGGAAACTGCTTGCGGCAAAGACGGAAGATGACAGTTCTTCGGATTCGGCGGAATAAAGAGTCATTAAAGGCTGGTTAAAATTGAAAACGGAGGATTTACTGATTTTCTCATCTCAGTAAATCCTCCGTTTTCTAAATCACTCTGATAAATCCAGTTCTTCCTCTGTTTCATCTGCGCCTGGAAAATCCGTTGGCGGAGTTACATATGTTTCCATTTCGTCTTTTATCTCATCCATATTATAAATTTTTATCATTTCCTCCGGTTCCGCGTCTGACTCATTTTCAATCTATTCTCCTAAGCTAAACAGCATTGGCTCATTCTCATCTCTTTTCTCGCTTGCTATCTCATAAACATTTACATATTCCCCCGGTGAAGTAAGCCGGAGAAGGGAGTTGATTTGGGTGTAAGGACAGTGTAGAATAAATATAAATAAAAAACAGGAATTTTTAGATAAATCTGGATATAAAAAGAGGCGATATGTATGGTAGAAAGTACTCATTATGATGCTTTTATTAGTTATAGACGAGAAAATGGATTTTTGATGGCACAGGTTATTTATGACAGATTAAAAGAAAGGGGGATACAATGCTTTTTTGATCTTCAGGAATTACGCTCCGGAAAGTTTGATGAAAAGATATTGGTTGCAATTCGTGAAGCGCACACATTTATTTTGATTCTTCCAAAAGATGCTTTGAACAGATGTGTGAATGAGGATGACTGGGTTCGACGGGAAATTATTGAAGCAGTACGTTGTGATAAGGTAATTATACCAATAATGTATGATGGATTTGAATGGCCTAAAAAGTGGAACGCAGAAATTCCGAAAGAGTTTTATGGTCTTGAGAAAAATAATGGGGTTTCTGGAACGCAAGAATATTTGCCTGCTATGATTGATAAAATTATAAGTTACATGCCACAGGAATTGATTCATTTGAAGTATACCTTTGTAAGTGATACAAGAAAGATGGAAGAGAATACAAGAGATACTACTATAGAAACCGAGTTTATTTCTACCGAGAAATATTTTGGAGATTGTATTGTAAATAGTGAAAGTATAGAGAGAATAGATATGGCATTTCATGCTGGAGCAGAATGGTTTACAAGTATAGAGAAAAATGATCAGTTATACACCATTCTTGATAAGAGAATACAGGTTAGGGTTTTATTGAATTTCCCAGATGTATCAGAAATAGTGGCAAAGCATATGCGTCATAAACACAAACATTATATGAAATTCGAAGAATGTATTCGAAATTGGCAAGAATTGAGCAGGGAATATCCAGATTTAGTTGAGATTCGAATTGTAGATATACCTATATTACGAAGATATTATTCGTTTCATATGAAAGATGCACATAAGGATTCTGTCAATGTGAAGCATTATACTTATGATAATGCTCGTCCAGATAAGAACTTTCAATCGATTTTTAATTGCAAGTCCCCATATTTTATGTTATATCGAAGCGAGTTTGATTATTTGTGGAATCAAGCAATCGTGCTGAGTGAAAGGCAAGTGTTTAATCTATCGAATAAAACTGGTAAATCTGTAGATACGGTTTCGTTTATTACAACGTGTTTGAATGATATAACGAGTGTCTCTGGAATAGATATGTATTTTAGAGGTGGGTCGGAATGGCACCTTAATTCTGCAGTGGTTGAATTGTTATTGCATCTTCTTGAAAAAAGAATTAAGTTAAGAGTTATTATCAATGAAAAAGATACGGTGGAAGAAACTGCAAAACACATGAGGCATAACCTTAGAAAATATTATGGTTATGATAAAAATGTTTCCAATTGGGTGGAGCTTTCAAAAAAATATTCGGAATTAGTCTCTGTACACTTAGCAGAAGTACCATTGATGCGTAGATACTATAATGTTTATGGAGAACAAAAAGGAAAAATGAAAATTTCATATTACACATATGGAAATCCATATCCGGAAAAGGATTGCCTGAGTATTTTTGA
>OOCV01001062.1_pt1 | contig 12603 bp, 9 predicted proteins | sample 1671061 | NCBI WGS metagenome assembly OOCV01 (sample SAMN06348118, study PRJEB24527) | human gut metagenome | biome: human gut; feature: ankylosing spondylitis patient; material: feces | host: Homo sapiens | place: China | collected 2015-10
TGCATCTCCGGCGTCTTTTAAAGCGCGCTCCACTGCCAGATCGAAACCGTCTCCGGCGTAAAAGTTGAAGGCTTCTACCGGGCGCGGCACAAGTCCAAAATGTTCCAGAACGCGGTTGACTGCGTGCGCAATCGACTCTACAGTGTCTGCGATGGTGCCGTCCAGGTCAAAGATACAAGCTTTTATCATATTCTGACTTCCCTTCTTTGTCTCTTTTGTTCTTCGATTTTCTTTCTTCTCTCTCTTCTTGTCCGCAATCATTATATCCTGTATTTTTTCCCTGCGCAACCATATTTTCTTTTCCGGCACTTTATGCTAAAATGAAACTGTTTTTCAGATTCTTGGAAAGGAAAAAAAGAGAATATGAATCAGACTGTGAAAATATTTTTTACCGATATGGATGATACCCTGCTGAATTCCGAAAAGCAGGTGACAAAAGAAAACATGGATGCCATTTCAGAGGCACTTGCTGCCGGCCACAAAATTGTGTTCAACACCGGCCGCCCGCTCTCCGGCTTTCTGCCGATCTTAAAAGAGCTCGGACTCGACCGCGAAGGCTGCTATGCCATCGCATTCAACGGCGGACTGATTTACGACTGCGCGGCAAAGAAAACGCTGTACCGCCGCACGATTCCGCTCGAATATGCACGCGTGATCTTTGAAAAAACGCAGGAGGCAGGCCTCTACTGCCACACCTACTCCGACACCTCCCTTCTCTGCCGCCATGCAGGCGAGGAAACGCGCGTTTACACACAGGCAATCCACATTCCCGTCGTGGAAGATCCGCTTCTGCCGGAGCACCTCGCCGAGGAACCATGCAAGATGATCGTGATTGATCTCCACGACCGTGCAAAAATGGACGCTTACCGCGCTGCCATGGAGCCGTGGGCAAAAGGAAAAATTTCGATGTTCTACTCCAGCCCGCATTACCTCGAGCATGTCCCGGAACACGTTTCCAAGGGCCATGCCGTGAAAAAACTCTGCGAGCTTCTTCAGATTCCGCTTGCCAACACCGTGGCTGCCGGAGATCAGGAAAATGATATTTCGATGATCGAGGCCGCTGCCGTCGGTGCCGCCATGAAAAATGCGACCGATGCCGTAAAGGCGAGTGCCGATTATATCACGGAAAACGACTGCAATCACAGCGGCGTGGCGGAGATTCTTCGTAAATTTATCCTTGTCTGATTCTGTTTCTGTGTCAGGAAACCTTCTTTTTCTTGTTTTCTTTGGCACTTTTTCCGAATTCTGTAAGATTTTACTTTCTTTTTTGTTGAAACTGTATTACAATAGTTTCAAAGGACGGCATTTGAAAGGAGACTTGAATCGAGATGTCACGAAAATCAAAACGTATTCTGCTTACTCTGGCTTCTGCCGCTGTCGGCGCAGCCTGCGGTGCGGCAGTCTATTTTATCCGGAAAGGAAAAGCAGATCTTGAAACAGATTTTGACGATTTTAAAGACGAATTTGAAGAGGAAGAGCCTGCTCCTGCTGAACGTACTTATACGACCCTTCCGAAAACGAAAGGTGCGGAGGATGCTGCACCGGATCTGGAATCTGGCGATGATGAAGCGGATTCTTGCGAGGAAGAAACAACAGAAGAAACTGCAGGCGCCGCAGAAGAAACACCGTCTGCTGCGGATCGTGAAGTTTCTCCGCAGGAAGAAAGCGAAGTAACCGCAGAATAAAACCCAAAAACAGAATATAGAAACATAAGGAAGTAATTCCTGGGGAGGGAAACCTCCCCTTTTTTATGGAAAGGAGATTGTTATGGAACTTGCAAAACGCGATGACGTTCCTGTAGAACTTACCTGGGACCTGTCTTTAATTTATCCAACCGAGGAGGCCATGCTGGCTGATGCGCAGAAAATGAAAGAATTAAGTCTTTCTATGGAAGCATCCTACAAAGGAAACCTCACCGATGCAGCCACGATCAACCACTGCCTCGACGATTACCAGGAGGTCTACCGTCTGATCACACTGACCGCCAACTACTGCGATCTCGCCGTTTCTGTCGACTATTACAACAGTGCAAACCAGACGCGCAACGACCGCATCAACAGCCTGATCTCTGAGATTTTCAGCCGTCTCACCTTTATCGAGAGCGAGCTTTCCGAACAGTCCGAGGATGTTTTGAACGAGGCCATGCAGCAGTCAGATACGAACCGCTGCTATCTCGCCGAGATTCTCCGCAACAAGGCACACCGCCTGAGCCCGGAAACCGAGCGTGCCATTTCCGCTCTGTCCCAGACCTTCTCGGCTCCGTACCAGATCTACAACATGGCAAAGCTTGCCGATATGAAATTTGATTCTTTCACCGTAAACGGAAAAGAATATCCGCTCGGCTACTCCCTGTTTGAGGATAATTACGAGTACGAAAAAGACACCGATATCCGCCGCAGTGCATTCTCCGCCTTTTCTGCAAAAATCAGACAGTACGAAAATGTAACGGCAGCTGCTTACAATGCCCAGCTGCAGACAGAAAAGACCATGGCCACGCTGCGCGGCTTCGATTCCGTCATCGATTCTCTGCTGTTCCCGCAGCAGGTCAGCCGTGAGCTGTACAACCGCCAGATCGATCTCATCACCACCCGCCTGGCTCCGCATATGCGCAAATATGCCCGCCTGCTGAAAAAGGTCCACAACCTTGACCGCATGACCTTCGCCGATCTGAAAATCGCCGTCGACCCGGAGTACGATCCGTCTGTCACGATCGAGGAATCAAAACAGTACATCGAAAAAGGTCTTGCCATTCTCGGTGATGATTACGTTTCCATGATTCAGGAGGCCTACAAAAAACGCTGGGTTGACTTTGCACAGAACCAGGGAAAATCCACCGGCGGCTTCTGTGCCAGCCCGTACGGAAAAGGTTCCTTTATTCTCTTAAGCTGGAATAACCGCATGGCAGATGTTTTCACGCTGGCGCATGAACTCGGCCACGCCGGCCATTTCCGTCTCTGCAACGGCGCACAGGCGATTCTCGATACCGAGGTTTCCTCTTATTTTGTCGAGGCGCCGTCTACCATGAACGAGCTTCTTATGGCTCATTATCTGCTGAAAACGACCCCGGACAAACGGTTCCGCCGCTGGGTTTTAAGCTGTATGATCAGCAACACATATTATCATAACTTCGTCACCCATCTGATGGAGGCTGCTTACCAGCGCGAGGTTTACAAGCTCATCGATGCCGGCGACAGCGTACAGGCTGAGACGTTAAGCAGCATTATGAAAGAGACCCTGCAGAAGTTCTGGGGCGATGATGTGGAAATTTCCGATGACGCAGCGCTCACCTGGATGCGCCAGCCGCATTACTATATGGGACTTTACTCCTACACCTACAGCGCCGGACTGACCGTTGCCACACAGGTCTGCAAGCGCATCGAAATCGAAGGCCAGACCGCTGTCGATGACTGGAAAAAGGTACTGACCGCCGGAAGCACGAAGACACCGGAAGAGCTGGCAAAAATGGCCGGCGTTGATATCTCGACGGATGCACCGCTTCTCGATACGATCGAGACGATTGGATCGATCATCGATGAGATCTGCGAGCTGACCGAAGAGCTGGGCTGCTGATCCTGTCCGCATTGTAACTCTCTATCAAACAGTAAAAACGGATTGTTCCGTCAGTTTTTGTTACTGGCGAAGCAATCCGTTTTTTTCATATCTTTTTTCACGCATTCCAGCACTTTTTCAGAATCGCAGCTGCCTCTGCAATCTCCTCCTCAGAAAGCCCGGCGTACCCAAGCAGCACTGTGCCGCCCTGTGCGGGATCTGCGGCAGCGCCGATGCAGTACCGTTCCAGCCCGTACACGCGCACACCATCCTCTTTTGCCCGCTGCACCGCCTCCGCTTCGGAGAGTCCTCTCGGCAGGTGGACCAGCACATGGACGCCCGCATTCTCGCCGGACACCGTGTACTCCCGCCCAAACTCCTTCAGAAGCCGGATCAGCAGGTCGTGTTTCCCTTTATACTGTGCACGCATCCGGTTCAGATGGCGCTCGAACGCGCCGCTCCGCATAAACTCTTCCAGAATCTTCTGGTCCGTCTTCGAAACTGTCGCGGAAAAGCATCTTCCGTTCTCCTCGTAGGCAGGCAGCAGCGTCTCCGGCAGCACCATGTAGCTGATGCGGATGGACGGCGCAATCGCCCGCGAAAACGTTCCAAGATAGATCACTTTTCCCTCTGTGTCATTGCCCTGCAGTGCCGGGATCGGGCGGCCCTTGTAGCGGAATTCACTGTCGTAATCATCCTCAATCAGATACCGCCCATTTTCCCTCGATGCCCACGCAAGGAGCTGCATCCGCCGCTTCATCGGCATGACCATGCCCATCGGGAACTGGTGCGACGGCATGATGTACGCCAGATCCGCCCCGCTTTTTTCCAGCTCCGCCGGCCGCATGCCCGCTTCGTCCATCGAAATCGTACACATCGCATAGCCAAGCTTCGCAAAACAGCGGTAGGCACTGATGTAGGTCGGATTTTCCATCGCCACTTTATGGCCACGCCCTAAGATCACCGAAAGCAGCATCAGCAGATAATCATTTCCCGCTCCGACGATGATCTGCTCCGTGCGGCAGTTCACGCCGCGTGCGTGGTGCAGATAGTCGCGGATTGCCTCCCGAAGACCGTGCTCGCCCTTCGCATCCCCGAGCTGGAACAGGCTGTCATCTGCGTCCAGCAGGACTTCTTTCGAGATCTTCTTCCAGCTGTTCTGCGGAAATCCGCCCGGCGCCGTACCGGTCACGGCAAAATCGTAGCGGAACGGCATCTGTTCCGCGGCATCATCCTCTTTTGTCTCCTCTTTCTTTTCATCGAGGCGGTACAGCCCCTCAATTTCACAGACAAAGTAGCCTTTGCACGGCACACTCTCCAGATACCCTTCGGATACCAGCTGCTCATACGCCAGATCCACGGTACTCCGGCTCACCGACAGATAGCCCGAAAGCGCCCGCGCCGACGGCAGCCGCTCCCCTGCACGGATCCGTCCGCCGCGGATTTCCTCGCGGATAAAACCGTAGATCTGCTCATAGAGCGGTGTCTTCCGATGCGGATCCAGCGAAATCGTCAATTCATTCATCTTCCCATCTCCCTGACAAAAAGAACAGCCGCTTGGGATGTCGGTTTCATCCAGGCGGCTGCTCTGTTCCATTTCAAAATTCTTATTTATTTCGCTGCCGGCAGCTTGAAAGAGCTCTTCAGGGATACGATACGGTTGAACACCAGCGCATCCTCTTTGGAATCTTTTGCGTCTACACAGAAGAATCCGTTTCTGACAAACTGGAAGCTGTCGTATGCTTTCGCATCTTTTAAAGACGGCTCCAGATAGCACTCTTTTAATACGGTCAGGGAATTCGGATTCAGGTTCATGGAACCATCCTCGTTGTAAACGCCCTTCTCCTCGTCGATCAGGTTTTCGTACAGACGGCACTCTGCTTTGACGGCGGTCTTTGCTGCTACCCAGTGGATCGTTCCTTTTACTTTTCTTCCGTCCGGGGAATTTCCTCCCTTGGACTCCGGATCGTACGTTCCATGGATTACGGTGATATTTCCGTTCTCGTCTTTCTCGCATCCGGTGCAGGTGACGAAGTATGCGTTCATCAGGCGGACTTCATTGCCTGGGAACATACGGAAGTATTTGCGGACCGGCTCCTCCATGAAGTCTTCGCGCTCGATGTACAGCTCTCTTCCGAACGGTACCTGACGGCTGCCAAGCTCCGGATTCTCGAGGTTATTCTGTACTTCCAGCATCTCAATCTGGTCTTCCGGGTAGTTGTCGATGACAAGTTTCACCGGATTTAAGACTGCCATGGTACGGGCTTTTTTCAGCTTCAGATCCTCGCGGATGCAGTACTCCAGCATCGCATAGTCAACGGAGCTGTTTGCTTTTGATACACCGCACAGATCTACGAATTTCTTGATGGACTCCGGTGTAAAGCCTCTGCGGCGGAGTGCTGCGATGGATACGAGACGCGGGTCATCCCAGCCGTCTACCACGCCGTCCTCTACCAGCTTTTTGATGTAACGTTTTCCGGTAACCACGTTAGTCAGATACAGCTTTGCAAACTCAATCTGGCGCGGCGGCATCGGATATTCCAGCTCGCGTACAACCCAGTCGTACAGCGGACGGTGGTCCTCAAACTCCAGCGTACAGATAGAATGGGTAATGCCTTCGATGGCGTCCTCGATCGGATGCGCGAAGTCGTACATCGGGTAGATGCACCAGGTATCGCCGGTTCTGTGGTGATGCATATGGGCTACACGGTAGATAACCGGGTCTCTCATGTTGATGTTCGGTGATGCCATATCGATTTTCGCACGGAGTACTTTGCTTCCGTCCTCGAATTCGCCGTTTTTCATGCGCTCGAACAGGTCCAGGTTTTCCTCCACGGAACGATTGCGGTACGGGCTCTCTTTTCCAGGCTCGGTTAAGGTTCCGCGGTACTCACGGATCTCCTCTGCGGACAGATCGCAGACGAATGCTTTTCCTTTTTTGATCAGTTTTACGGCTGCCTCATACATCTGTGGGAAATAATCGGATGCGTAGTACAGATGATCTTTCCAGTCTGCACCAAGCCACTGGATATCGGCTTTGATGGAATCAACAAACTCGGTTTTCTCTTTCGTCGGGTTTGTATCATCGAAACGCATGTGGAACTCTCCGTTGTACTCCTGTGATAAACCGTAGTTTAACAGGATGGATTTTGCATGTCCGATATGAAGATAGCCGTTTGGCTCCGGCGGGAATCGTGTGCATACATGGTCGTAAACGCCCTCTGCCAGATCTTTGTCAATCGCAAGCTCGATAAAATTTTTGGAAACAACTTCTTTTTCTTCCATAATAAGGTCAGGCCTCCCTCGAATCTTTTCGTTTGGAGCACTGTCCCGAAAAGGGCGCAAAATGCTCTGTGTATTCTATCACTATAACACAAAAGCATTCTCCTGCAAAGCATTTTTTTCGGTACACAAAGCCGCCGGAGCGGACCGGTGCCTATTCTTCTGCCTCGTGTGCGGTCACCTGGCGGTGCTCCACGGAGGTCGAGAACACGATCTGCGTCCGCGTCCGTCCAAAATGCTGCAGCTCGCCGATAAACTGGTCGAGCTCAATGGTGCTAACAAAAAGGCCCTCAATGAGCATGGAGTAATCACCGGTAACGCAATTACATTCCACGACATTGTGGACCTTTTCAATATAGGGATAAAATTCTTTTTTCTGAACCGGCTCAACCTCGAGGTTGATGAACGCTTTGATCGGATATCCCAAAAGCGCCGGATTTAATTTGACCTGATATCCTGTAATGTAGCCTTCCTTCTCCAGCCGCTCAATTCTGGCGGAAACTGCCGGGGAGGATAAAAATACGTGTTCCGCGATTTCTTTCAGCGGCATCCTGGCATTTTCCCGAAGGAGATTCAAGATTTTTGCATCGATGTGATCGAGCTCATGGCGCATCGCATCGTTCTTGCTTTTTTCATGTTTCATACGCTGCTCTCCTGTTTTTTCACTTTTATACTGTTCAGCATATCACGTTCGCCGTTTTTTGTCTACGAAAACGTGTCCTCGCGGAAACTGCTTTCGAAAAATAAGTAAAAGTGCCTCTTTCCCTTGGTATTTAAAATCAAATACAAAAATAAATAAGATTCCACAGTTCTTCGGCGGCGGTATTTACAAATTTCTGCCCTGGTGTTATTCTTCCGGTATCGAAAGGCAAAGCAAGAATTGTTTCAGACAATATACACAACTCAATGCGTGCAGAAAGAAGGAGATTATTATGAAGACAAGAATTGAAGCAGATTCCATTGGTTCCCTTGAAGTCCCATCCGACGCCTACTACGGGGTACAGTCCCTGCGGGCAAAACGGAATTTTCCCATCACGGGAACGTCGATCCACCCGGTCATGATCCAGAATCTGGCGAAAATTAAAAAGGCAGCTGCCATCTCCAACCGCGAAGCACAGAGACTGCCGGAGGAAAAAGCGGCTGCCATTATCTATGCCTGTGATGAAATCATTGCCGGCAAATTAAAAGACCAGTTCATCGTTGACGGCATCCAAGGCGGCGCCGGAACGAGTGCTAATATGAACGCAAACGAAGTCATCGCAAACCGCGCCATCGAAATCCTGGGCGGCACCAAGGGTGATTATACCATTGTCCACCCGAATGACCACGTCAACATGGCACAGTCCACAAACGACGTTATCCCAAGTGCAGGAAAACTGACCGTGCTCGATCTGCTCCCGGATCTTCTGCATGCGCTCGAGTCACTCCACGCAGCACTGCTCGATAAGTCCCAGGAATTTGACCACATTTTAAAGATGGGAAGAACCCAGCTTGAGGACGCTGTTCCGATGCGTCTCGGCCAGAGCTTCCACGCTTACGCAACGATGATCGAGCGTGATATCCGCCGGATCGAACGCGCCAGAAAAGAGCTGTTCACCCTGAACCTCGGCGGAACAGCCATCGGTACGACGATCAATGCTTCCGATTACTATCTCCACCACATCGTGCCGACCCTCGCTGCTGTGACAGGCTATCCGCTGATGCAGGCGGACGATCTGTTTGACGCGACGGAGAACCTCGACGGATTTGTGACGATCTCCAACACGTTAAAGACCTGCGCCGTCAACCTCTCCAAGATGTGCAACGACCTGCGCCTGCTGTCCAGCGGACCGCGAACCGGATTCGGCGAGATCAACCTGCCGCCGATGCAGAACGGATCCTCGATTATGCCGGGCAAGATCAACCCGGTGATCCCGGAGGTTGTGACACAGGTTGCCTTCCATGTCATCGGAAACGACACCACAATCACGATGGCGGCTGAGGCTGGCCAGATGGAGTTGAACGCGTTTGAGCCGGTTGTCTTCTACTCCCTGTTCTCTTCCATCACCTCGATGACAGGCGCTGTGAATACGCTTGTGAAGAACTGTATTCTCGGCATTACCGCAAATGAGAAACGGTGCGAGGATCTCGTTTCGAAGAGTGTCGGCATCACAACGGCGCTCTGCCCGTATATCGGATACCAGAAAGCGGCCTCGATTGCAAAGAAATCGCTGAAGACGGGCGAGAGTGTTACTTCTCTGGTTCTGAAAGACGAACTGCTGACACAGAAACAGCTCGACGACATTCTCGATCCGTACGCTCTGACCGGACCGGAACTGCCGGCAGAAGACGATCTGGCTGGCTGAATGTAACTGCTGCTTTCCTTCATAATTTCTTAACGATACGCAAAAAGGCTTCCCGGATTTCCTTGCTGTCCGGGAAGCCTTTTTCTGTCGTTTTCTTTTGTATCAAACTCTGTTTAAATTCTCGCTACGCCGCTCTTTCTTGCTGCCTCTGCAACGGCTGCTGCCACCGCATCTTTGACACGCGGATCAAAGGCGGCCGGCAGGATATAGTCTGCATTCAGTTCCTCGTCGCTTACCAGACCGGCAATTGCGTAAGCTGCTGCGACCTTCATTTCATCGTTGATATCAGATGCTCTCACATCGAGCGCTCCGCGGAAGATGCCCGGGAAGCAGAGTACGTTGTTGACCTGGTTCGGGTAATCGCTTCTTCCTGTGCTGACAACGGCTGCTCCTGCTGCTTTCGCCTCGTCCGGGAAAATCTCCGGCGTCGGATTTGCGCAGGCAAAGATGATCGGATCTTTTGCCATCGTACGTACCATATCGGGAGTGAGCGTACCCGGCGCAGAAACGCCAATAAAAATATCGGCTCCTTTGATTACCTCTGCAAGCGTGCCCTTCTCATGGTTGTAGTTTGTGATCTTCGCCATCTCCTCTTTGATCGGGTTGAGGCCGTCGCGTCCCTCGTAAATCGCACCTTTGCGGTCTGTCATGATGACGTTTTTGAGACCCATCGAAATCAGCAGGCGGATAATGGCGATTCCGGCTGCTGAGGTAACAATTTTGACTTCATCCAGTTTCTTTCCAACCAGTTTCAGCGCATTGATGACACCGGCCAGTGTGATCACGGCTGTTCCATGCTGATCATCGTGGAAAATCGGAATATCACAGCATTCCTTTAATTTCTTCTCGATCTCAAAACATCTCGGTGCGGAGATGTCCTCCAGGTTGACACCGCCGAAGCTTCCTGCGAGAAGACGCACGGTATTGACAATATCATCCACATCCTTGCTGCGCACGCAGAGCGGGATTGCATCGACACCACCGAATTCTTTAAACAGCACGCATTTTCCTTCCATGACCGGCATGCCGGCCTCCGGGCCGATATCTCCAAGTCCGAGAACTGCGGTTCCATCTGTAACAACAGCTACCGTGTTCCATCTTCTGGTCAGCTCGTAGCTCTTGTTGACATCTTTCTGAATTTCCAGGCACGGCGCCGCCACACCCGGTGTATAGGCAAGACTCAAGGCATCTTTTGTATCTACGGCCGCCCGGGAAGTGACCTCAAGCTTTCCGCGTAATTCATAGTGCATCTTTAATGATTCTTTTGCGTAATCCATCGCTTTTTTCCTCCATTTCATGTGTGACTGCGTCTCATTAATAATAGGAAGAGAGATTCACGCGTCACACGGGATGTCTGTTCGCTGCACCCCTATTATAACAAGCGTTCTCTAAATTTCAACCGGTGTTTTGATTAATGAAAAAATTTCCACTTTTCCACCAAAAACAGCTGCTTCATTTGCGAAATTTTATCAAAAATACTCTTTTTCTTTCTCTCAGCCGCAGTCCGATCCTGCCCGGAGGGCTTTTTTTGCTTTACAGTAAAATTCAACAAAGTTTTTTATAAAGCAAAAAATCTGCCCGCCTCCCATCCTTTTCAGACTGGAAAACAGACAGATTTTTTTCTTTACTCCGCCACAATATTCTGCAGCCAGACTCCTTTCTTGACAAGGACAAATCCAATCACGCACTTGATCAGGTCAACCGACATAACCATAAAGTAGATTGCGTAGATCGAAAGTCCGGTAAAACGGCTCAGGCAGAAAGCCACCGGCACACTGACAACCCAGATGAAGACGCTGTCGAACAGGAACGTGATGATCGTTTTTCCACCGGAGCGCAGGGTAAAGTAGCTTGCATGCAGGAATGCATTGACCGGCATGAACATGGCCACTTCCACGATGAAGATTGCCGCCATGTGGCGTACTTCGTCCGTCGTGTTGTAGAGGCGTGGGAAGATTGGAGCCACGAGCGCCATCAGCGCGCCGATCACAATGCAGAGTAATACGGAAAACGTGATCAGCTTCGTATCGGTATCCTTTGCCTCTTCCATCCTTCCGGCTCCGAGGAGCTGTCCGACGATGATGGCAACGGAATCGCCGAGTGCGATGAAAACGACGTTGAACAGGTTCGAGATCGTGTTGGAGATATTCATCGCGGCTACGACATTCAGTCCACGCACGGAGTAACACTGCATCAGGATCGCAACGCCGCCTGCCCAGAACGTTTCGTTCAGCATCAGCGGTGTTCCTTTGATAAGGATCTGTTTCGTCAAAGCCGCCGGAACACGGATCGTGCGGTACAGATGCTTCGTAAAACGATATTTTTCTTTGTTTCCGTGCGTGCGGATCAGCACGATCGCCATCTCCACGTAACGGGACAGCACCGTTGCAACTGCCGCGCCGACAACTCCGAGCTGCGGTGCGCCGAATTTTCCGTAGATTAAAATATAATTAAAAATCAGATTGACAAATACGGCTGTGATACCGGCCTTCATCGGAAGCATCGTCTCGCCGCATTCGCGCAGCGTGCTGGCATAAAGCTGCACAAACAGGAACGGCGGAAGTCCTACCAGCATGACCTTCATATAAGAAATGCCATAGGCTAATGTCGCATTCATGTCCTGGCTTCCCTGATCTCCTGTCAGGTAGAGACGAATCAGAGGCTCGTGCGCACCAAGGAAAATAGTGATTGCCGCTGCCGTCAGGATCACGCCGATCCAGAGCTTGAAGCGGAAGGTGTTTCGCACACCCTCGTCGTTGCCCTGTCCGAAATACTGCGCAGTGAAAATTCCTGCACCGGATACCCCTCCGAAAATGCAAAGGTTATAGATAAAAAGAAGCTGGTTGACAATTGCAACGCCGGACATCTGCTCGGTACCGACCTGTCCTACCATGATGTTGTCGAGAAGACTGACAAAGTTGGTGATACCGTTCTGAATCATAATCGGCATCGCAACGCCAAGTACCATCAGGTAAAACCGTTTGTTCCCAATAAATTTTCTGTGTTTCTGCATGGTTTCCCCCTTTTCTTGCTGTATAAAATAAATGACATAAATCGGAGCCTTTCTGGATACACGATTCATGTTTAGAAAGAAAGATCCTTTTTATCTTTTTTCTGGCTTTTTTTGACATCTTAATTTCAGAGCATCAAACAGCCTCAACGATAAGATAAGCATAACTCCCCATATTACCCATGCCGCAAAGCACCCAATTCCCTGATGGCGGATATCTACCATTATTCCAACAATAAAAGGAAGTGACATAAACATAATTACTGCCATTATAAAATCAAAAATAATGTATAACACTATGTTTACCTTCCCTATTAAGAATCTGCTGTTTGATATTCATCCTGTATTTTCTGATTTGCCGCCTGACCAATATTAAGCTTTTCAAACATTTCTTCTGTATCCAGACTTCTGCTGTAG
>OOCV01001063.1_pt1 | contig 12596 bp, 9 predicted proteins | sample 1671061 | NCBI WGS metagenome assembly OOCV01 (sample SAMN06348118, study PRJEB24527) | human gut metagenome | biome: human gut; feature: ankylosing spondylitis patient; material: feces | host: Homo sapiens | place: China | collected 2015-10
CTTTGGAGAGATATAGTAAGACCTGCTATTTTAGTAGGCAAGTATCGTTTGTATCCAAGAATCCCCTGCCTTTAAGCATGGGGAGTATGTCAAGATTAAAACTTATTTACTATTATCAGCAAATTATCAACGAAAACTAATACTCATCTTTAATTTGCCAATAAAAAAATAGCAGATACATTTGTACCTGCTATTTTTATTTAGACTATATTTAAATATTTTCCAAGTTTTTCTGTTTAGTTTCTACACCTAAAGCAAATACTGCTACAGCAATAATGATAAATACACTAGCAAACATATAGAAAACAGTATGCATATCACTGCCAGCTTCTATCATCATACCTACAACAAGTGGAGCGGCCATACCACCGATACGACCGACACCTGCTGCCCAACCACTGCCCATAGCACGGATAGCTGTTGGATAAAGTTCTGGTGTATAAGTATAAACAACACCCCATGCACCAAGATTGAAGAAGGACATCACACAGCCCCAGAAGATAATCAATTCTGCACTTTGAGCTTGTCCGAAGAAATAACTTGCTACACCACTCATACATAAGAATAAAGATAATGTATATTTTCTGCCTAATTTATCCACTAGCCATGCTGCACAGAAATATCCAGGAAGCTGAGCAAAGGTAATTAAAAGCACATATTCAAAAGTTTTTACAAAGGCAAAACCTTGCTGATAAACGATAGCAGGAAGCCATGTGAAAATTCCATAATAACTATAAACAATACCAAACCATACAATCCAAAGCATGATTGTTCTTGCTAAATATTTACCAGACCATAAGTCTTTTAATTTTGGTTTTTCTGTAGGTGTATCATCAGTTGTTACTTTTAAATCGCCTTTATATTTAACACCAAGACGCATTTCCAAATCGTCTACAATTTTTTGAGCTTCTTCTACTTTGCCTTTAGATAATAAATATCTTACAGATTCAGGCATATGCAAGCGAATGAAAAATACATAAATAGCAGGTAAAGCACCAATGATAAAAGCATAATGCCAACCATAAACAGGGATGAATAAGTAAGCGATACAAGCAGCTGCTATCCAGCCCACACCCCAGAAACTTTCTAATAAGACGATAAATCTACCACGTAAATTAGTTGGTGCATATTCAGACATGAGTGTTGCCGCTACTGGAAGTTCACCGCCTAGACCAAAACCAACGAAGAAGCGGAAAATCAACAAGGATTCATAACTCCATGAAACTGCACAAAGTCCTGTGGCTATACTGTACAAAATTACTGTTGCGGAAAATACAGCTTTACGACCGAATTTATCAGCGATAGAGCCTGCTATTACTGCTCCTATTGCCATACCCACAAGACCGATAGAGCCGATAGCTCCCATCTGTCCAGCAGACAAGCCCCATTCTTTACCAAGTACAGGTAATACAAAGGCGATAAGCCCTGTATCCATAGCATCAAATAACCAACCAAGACCTGTAATAACTAATAATTTATAATGGAAACTACCTACTGGTAAAGCTTCCAATCTTTGTAATAACATCAATTCCACTCCTTAATATATTTAAAAGTCTTTTATGTAAATTTATTTTTCTATGAAGATAAATAAATTTTTAGCTTATACAGCTTTTGATATAAATTTAATAACACCATTTAACTTACCCCTTATTAAATATTTTTTGATATTATACATCAAATATTGATAGCTGACAAGACAGTAATATATACAAATATTTTCAACTTGTCAATAAGAAGTCGTTTTTACTGCTAAACGAAGCAGTGATTTTACTCGATTATGATATAATTAAGCCAATATATTTTTGATAAATTTGTGAGGTAATCTTATGTTAGAATTCATCATTGGCAGAGCAGGAAGTGGCAAAACCACAGCTTGTTTAAATGCCATTAAAGAAAAATTAATCCATTCACCGACAGGGAAACCTCTAGTTATATTATTGCCTGACCATATGACTTTTGCGATTGAACGTCAATTAGCTTTGGAGTTAAAAGATTATGGCGGTTTTACTAGAGCTTATGTCTTGGGCATGAGTAGACTTGCCTATCAAGTATTAATGCGTTGCGGTGGGATACTCCATCCACATCTCAATGAAATCGGCAAGGAATTATTATTATCTAGAGTTTTAAGTTCTACAAAACTCTCTATCTTAGCCAAGGCTGCTCGCCAACATCATTTCACAGCTTCTGTATCGCAAATCATTGAAGAATTTAAAACTTCTGGTATCAGCGTTACTACTTTGCAAGATATTTTAACGCTTATTGATAATGATTCACTCAAACAAAAATTGAGCGATTTAACTTCTATTTACGCTGGTCTTGATGAACAGATGGCTGGTCGTTATCACGATAGCGAAGATATGATGGAACTTGCGATCAAAAAATTACCTGAATGTACATGGCTCCAAGATGCTGAAATCTGGATAGATGGTTTTGATGCTTTCAATCCTCAACATTTTCGCGTAGTCGAACAATTATTAGCATTAGCTAGCGATATTCATTTAACATTATGCATCAACAATTTAAATGATATTGAACATGAAGCACCTACTGCTTTATTTCATCGCCAATTCAATGTATTTCAACAGATAAATAATATGGCTAAAAAATTAGCCATACCTACAAAGATAACTACACTTACAGCAAATCACCGCCACAAACAACAAGATTTAGCCTTTATTGAAGAACAATTATTTAAATTTCCTTTGACGAAAAAAAATTATACTGGCGGTCTTCAAATAGTCGAAGCACCTAATCGCCGTTTGGAATGTGAAGCTGTTGCCTGCGATATTTTACGTCTATGTCGCGAAGAAAATTATCGCCATTATGATATCGGTATTTTAATCCGCAGTAGTGAAGATTATAGCGAATTATTGCAAACAGTCCTAAATGATTTTAATATTCCTTATTTCAGCGATAGCAAGCGACAAACTGCTCATCATCCTCTAGCTGAATTAATCCGCTCTAGCCTAGAAGCTATTTCTACATGGCAATATGAACCACTATTTCGAGCTTTTAAGACTGATTTCTTCAATGATAAATATTTGCAAACACTTAAAAATCTCGAAGAAAATACAGATGAAATACAATTAGATTTAACAGAACAAAAAGCTATCGCTCGTAAAGCTATTGATAAATTAGAAAATTACGTCTTGGCTTTTGGTCTTCGCGGTCGCAATCGTTGGTGTGAAGAAAGCGATTGGCGTTTTTCTCATCATAAACAGATTGACTCTATGGGCACAGATTTGGAAGAAGAAGCTAATTTCACTGCTATAAATTTAACTAGACGCAGTTTAGTCGCTCCTTTAGAAAAATTCTACACTGCTTGCCAAAATTCGCAGACTATCGAAGAATATACGCTTGCCCTATATGATTTTCTGATCGATTTACAAATACCGACTCAATTACAATTATGGGAAAAAATAGCCCAAGAACAAAATGATATTGCCCTTGCCAAAGAACATCATCAAATTTGGGATAATATCATTGATTTGATGGATCAATTAGTGCAGACATGTGGCAAGGATTATATCAATCTTGAAAATTATTTAAAATTAATCAATGATGGCTTAGATAGTATCCAGATTGCTTTGATACCACCTGGATATGATTATGTTACACTTGCACCATTTGAACATAATACTTTAAACAACAAGAAGGCTATTTATATTCTAGGTGCTAATGAAAAAATCATGCCTCGCCATAGTAAAACAGAAGGTATCTTAAGTGATGCTGAACGTTTATTGATGGCAAGTCTAGGGCTAAATATCTCTAGTGGTACAATGGAAGATAATTTTGCGGAAAGATATCTTCTCTACAAAGGCTTCTCCCTAGCTACAGATTATCTTTGGGTATCTTATGCTCTAGCTGATGGTGAAGGAGCTGGACTGAATAAATCCATCTTGATAACTAGATTGCAAAAGATTTTGCCTAAAGCAAAGTTCACAGCTATTCCTCTAGATAAAATAATCTCTTATCCAAGTGATTTTACGCTAGAAGAAAATCCTTTAGATAGTTCATTTGCAATAAAAACCATGCAAGTATCTACAACAAGAAAGACGCTTAGCCATTTGACTTCCGCCCTTCGCCAAGCTCGTGATGGTGAAGATTTAGCGTCATTTTGGCAAGATATTTATAATTATCTCTTAACTGCTGATGTTCCTTTATCTACGGCACTACAAAGTATTTTTGCTCAAGCACCAAAACCTGTATTGCCAGCTGATTTAGCTAGTAAATTATATACGAAACGCAAAACACTTCGTGGCAGTGTAACACGCTTTGAACAATTTTTTAATTGCCCATTCAAACATTTTGCTCATTATGCTCTAAATTTGCAAGAACGCAAAGAATTTAAATTTGCCGCTCCAGATTTAGGGATTTTACTCCACGCTATCATGCACCAATTTGGAGAAATCCTCGTGAAGCGACAAATATCATGGCAAGATGTAACTTATGAACAATGTCAACAAATTTGCAAACAAATCATCAAGGCAATTGCTCCTAAATTGCAAAATGAAATTCTCTTAAGTTCCAATCGCTATAGACATCTTTTACAAAGAATTGAGCAATTATCCATTGATTCTTTGATGCGTCTAGTAGAATTTGCCAAACACAGTGAATTTTCACCTAAAGCTCTAGAGCAAGATTTCGGTGCTAATAGCTCCATGCCTCCTTTATTATTCACAGATGAAGATAATCACAAAATAGAAATCATTGGGCAGATTGACCGCATTGATTTCAATGATAATTATTATCTAGTCATTGACTATAAATCAGGCAATGCTTTTATTAATCTACTGCAAGTATATTATGGCTTGAAATTACAGCTTTTGACGTATCTTTTAGTAGCTCAAAATACTACTTTACAATTATATAATATGGAAAATGCCATTCCTGCTGGTATTTTATATTGCTTTTTAAAAACACCTATCATCACAGGTACTAATAAATTATCCATTCAACAAATTAAAACAGAAATTGAAAAGAAAATGCGTATGCCTGGCTGGGTACTAGCAGATCCTGAAATCATCAAAAAAATTGATGACTCCTCTAATTTTATCAAAGTGCGTTTAAATAAAAATCAAGATGATATCTCCGCTCAAAGTCGTTCTTATGTAAAAACAGCAGAAGAATTCGATTTATTGATGAAACATATCGAAAATACTTTAAAAGAAGCTGGCAGTGAAATTTTAAAGGGCAATGCTGATATCGCACCGTATAAATTAAAAGATGAAACGGCTTGCAAATACTGTCCATATATCGCTATCTGTCGCTTTGATAAATATATCTCCGGCTATAATTATCGAGAGATAAATCAACTCAATGACGAGGAAATCATTGAAAAATTAAAACAGAAAGAAGGAATTCCATGCCTTGGTCAGCACAGCAACAACAAGCTATAAATACTTATGATAAAAATATCCTCGTAGCCGCAGCTGCTGGCTCAGGGAAAACCTCTGTATTAGTAGAGCGTGTAATTCAACGCATTGTAAATAAAACCTGCAATATCAATCAAATACTTGTCGTTACTTTCACTAATGCAGCCGCAGCTGAAATGCGTGAACGTATCGCCAGTGCTATCACAGAGAAATTATCCGATAAAGATAAAGAGCGTCAACTCGTATTATTAAACGCTTCTTCAATCTCCACACTTCATGCTTTTTGTCAAAATATCATTCGCCAATATTTCCATCAATTAGGCTTAGATCCTAAATTTCGCCTTGGCAATCCTCAAGAAATTGAATTATTAAAACTTGATGTACTTGAAGAACTCTTTGAAACGAATTATGACAAAGATGATAATGAGGACTTTCTAGAATTCACTGATACCTATGGCAATGAACGTGGCGATGATAGCACCTATGATATCATCTTAAAACTATATGAATACTCTCGCAGTCAGCCTTTTCCTCTACAATGGCTGAAAGCTCTACCTTCATATTTTCAAATCAATAATGCTGATGAACTCAATGATTGCCCATGGCTACAGATAATCAAAGACAATGTCAAAGATGGTTTAAATATAGCCATAGACAATAGCCAGAAAATGTATCAATTAGCTACAGATTTGAACTTACCACCTTATGCAGATATCGCCAGTGAAGATTTAGCTTTTCTTTATGATTTAAATAATTTAATCGACACTTCCTGGCAGGATTTTTTTAATTTAATCAATGAATTTAAATTTAAAGCTCTGCGAATTTCTAAAAAATTCTTTGTAAATGAAGAAGATAAAGCTACTATTTCCGCTCTTCGTGATGAAACCAAGAAAATCATCAAGCAATTAAAAGAGCATTATTTTACGCAAACTATTGAAGATACGCTCTCCGATATGCCTCAATTATATAAACAAGCCAGTAGCTTATGTAATATAACCATAGAATTTTCTCAAGCTTTTATTAAAGCTAAAAATGAACGCTCTTTAGTCGATTTTTCCGACCTTGAACATTTCACTTTGAAATTGCTCGCTGAAGAAAATTCCACTGCTGAAAAGCTGATACCTTCACCAATCGCCCAAACACTACAGGAAAAATATGTAGAAATCATGGTCGATGAATACCAAGATACAAACGGAGTTCAAGAAGCTATTTTAAATCTAATCGCTTCACGCACTAAACCAAATTTATTTTTCGTCGGCGATGTAAAACAAAGTATTTATAAATTCCGTTTAGCTGAGCCAGAATTATTCTTAGCTAAATATCATCAATACCCTCATAAAGAAGATTGTCTTCGCATTGATTTAACCCAAAACTTCCGCAGTCGCAAGGAAATCCTCGATGGCGTCAATTTCATCTTTTCTCAAATCATGACCACAAAAGCTGGGGAATTATCTTATGGCAAAGATGAAGCCTTATACTGCGGTTTTGATTATCCTCAAAGTGAATTTTTGACTTTAAAATCACCGATTGAATTAACTTTATTGGATAAACAGCAAAAATTAACTTTAACTGATAATGATGATAGTGATAATGAAGATACGCTCCAAGGCTTTCAAGCTGAAGCTAAATATATTGCTCTTCGCATAAAAGAATTGATGAATAAACAGCCTTTAGTCTTTAATAAACATACAAAGACTTATCGCCCTATAAAATGGAAAGATATCGTTATCCTACTACGTTCTGTTCAAGATAAAGCTAAGATATTAGCTGATGTACTTCGCGAAGATAATATTCCTGTATATGCCACTATTGAAACGGGATATTTCCAAGAAACAGAAGTTCGCATCATGCTTTCATTATTGCAAATAATCGACAATCCGCAACAAGATATACCACTGACTGCGATTTTGTACTCACCTATATTTAATTTCACCGTTGAAGATTTAGCTCATATCCGCCTTATCAATCCGCAATTAAATATGTATGAAACTTTATTATTCATGACATCTATTAATGAACTACAAGAACAACTACTCCCTGTAGATAAAAAAGTATTTGCTAAATTGCAGATTAAAGTAAATGATTTTCTTACTAAATTGCACTATTGGCGAGATTATGCTCGCAGTCATAGCGTACCTGAATTGATTTGGCTATTGCTCAATGATACAGGATATTATGATTATGTAGGTGGCTTGCCTGAAGGCTCTGTACGCCAAGCGAATTTAAGAGCACTCTATGACCGAGCTTTCAATTATGAGCAGACTTCTTTCCGCGGTCTTTTCCGCTTCTTGCGTTTTATCCATAAAATGCAACATATGGGAAATGATTTAGCCGTAGCTAGAAATCTAAGTGATAGTGAAGATGTAGTGCGTATCATGAGTATTCATAAGAGCAAAGGTCTTGAATTTCCTGTAGTAATTCTTGCTGATATCGGCAAACAATTCAATCTTAAAGATGTTCAAGAAAGTGTTCTCTTTCATAAAAAACTCGGCTTAGGTCTTTATGTAAATGATGTTAAACATCACTATCGCTATCAAAATTTATCTCGCCAAGCTATCATTCAGCAAATCGTCAAAGAGTATAAAGCTGAAGAAATGCGTATATTATACGTAGCTATGACTAGAGCTCGTGAAAAGCTCATACTCACAGGTACTGTTCGCAATATGGAAAAATTTGCTCAATATGCTTGTTCTCAATTGCAAACGACGACAAAAACTCTACCTGATTATTTCATCATGCAGGCAAAATCGTATTTAGATTGGCTAGCTCCTACTATTGCTCGCCATAAAGACGGCTTAGTCTTACGTCAATCAGCTACAAATGAAAGTGCTGTTTTATTAGATGATCCTTCACAATGGCAAATTTCTCTAATCAACTCATTAGATATCACAGATAAAACTATTATCTCCACTGTAAATAAAGATATCATCAATAAAGTAAAAAAATTACAGCCATTGCCAGCTACAAAGCAAAAAGATAATATTGATAAATTATTGAACTGGTCTTATCCTCATCAAGAGGCATTGTCCATTCCAGCAAAATTATCCGTTACTGAAATCAAACAACAATTTGCTTCAACTGATTATGCTTCTCAAGATGATAATGCTCAAACTCTATTTGCGGAAACTAGTTTTAAACGACCACAATTCTTGCAAAAACAAACGAAAATGACTGCTACAGAATACGGTAGTTTGATGCATACAGTGATGCAACATTTAGATTTTCATGGCGATTTATCCGATAAAGGCATATTAGCTCAACTCCAAAATTTAGCTGATAGAGAAATAATTGATAAACAACATATAAATAAAATCTACCGCAAAAATATCCGTGAATTTTTATTTTCACCGCTAGGCATGCGCATTCAAAAAGCAAAATCACTACAAAGAGAATTGGCTTTTAACCGCATGATTAATGCTCAAGTCTATTATCCTCAAGCCGAAGATAATGATACTATCTTTATCCAAGGTATTATCGACTTATTAGTAGAAGAAGATGATGGCTTGATTTTATTGGACTATAAAACAGATAATTGCACACAAACAGAAGCTAAGGCAAAATATGCCATGCAAATAGAACTTTATGCTCAAGCAGCCAGTGAAATCATGCGAAAACCGATTAAAGAAAAATATCTCTATCTTTTTCATGATGCTAGCTTGATAAAAATGTAGCTTTAGTTATACAATTAACTAAATCAAATAACTATAAACGTATAAAAGGAGATTTTTAATGTATAAATTAATAGCCCTTGATATGGATGGCACTTTATTTAATTCTGACAAACAAATCACTGATAGAACAAAAGAAACTTTAGCTCAAGCTAGAGCTTTAGGTGTAAAAATTGTCCTCGCTTCTGGTAGACCACTTGCTGGACTTCAACCACCACTTAAAGAATTAGATTTAATTCATGAAGGCGAATATGTTTTAAGCTTCAATGGTGCTTTAATCGTTGATGCAAAAACTGGTGAAGCAGTATCTAAATGTATTTTAAAAGGCTCAGATTATAAAAAATTATTTAAATTAGCTCAAGAATTAGGCGTACATTGCCAAGCCTTCTCTCCTAGTCGTGGCTTAATCACTAACGAAACTAGCCAATACACAGAACATGAAGCTAGTATTAATCAAATTGATATCAATATCATCAATCCTTTAACAGATATTACAGATGAAGAAGATATCATCAAAGTTATGTTCATTGATCCACCAGAAATTTTAGATGAAGCTATCGCAAAACTTCCTACATGGATTAAAGAAGATTTCAATGTATTTAAAAGTGCTCCTTTCTTTTTAGAAATCACTCATAAAGATGTAGATAAAGGTGCTGGATTATTACATCTTGCTGATTATTTAAATATCAAACAATCCGAAACTATGGCATGTGGCGACCAAGGCAATGATTACACTATGATTAAAGCTGCCGGTCTTGGCGTTGCTATGGAAAACGGCATTGATAAAGTAAAAGCTATCGCCGATTATGTAACTGATACAAACGATAATGATGGTGTAGCTAAAGCCATTGAAAAATTTGTTTTAAATAAGTAAAATAACTCAAAATAAATAACCCTCAACAGTTATCAATAAAACAACTATTGAGGGTTATTTTCTATTAATCATTTAATCATTAAATTATAAATTCATAATTATGCTCTACTTGTTAAAATATCATCATGAGCTCTAGCATATTCTACGATTTGTATAAAGCGCAATCCACCGATGGAATCACGGCTAACTGTAATCCATGTCAAATACATTGGTGTATCAGTCCAACGGAATTTATCTTTTTTAGTATAATAAGATTCATCACCAAAACAAATAGAAGTCTGTTCTATATTCAACTTACATTGAGTAATTGTATAATAATTAAATTCTGAAGACATTGGCACATTATTTATTTTCTTTTCCTGATAAATAATGATATTCTTATTGATAGAACCGTCTTCGTTTCTTGCATATTTTATGCTATTTGTATCGAAGGCATAATTATAATCTTCTGCAGGTCCAATATCAAAAGCTTGCCAATTATATGTTTGTGTATTTTTTTCTTCACTTTGAGCAAAAGCTACACAAGTATTTACAATCAATAACATCATCAATAAATAAATTACTTTTATTGTTTTATTCATTAAAAATCACAACCTTTTATTTAAATTTATTAACTTAGAAAAGAGGTATTTTATGGCACCAAAATCAACTTGGGAAACTTTTACCTTTGTATCTGGCATTGGTTTCCACTTTGTAATCACTATTGGCGTTTGTATTTTCTTAGGGCAAAAAGCTGATATCTACTTTGACTCTACACCTATTTTCACTTTAATTGGCATCATATTAGGTGTAATCACCGCTGTTTACACTGCCTATAGAAAAATCAAAGATGTCAACAAATCTTAAGGAGTATCTATGATTAAATATATCGTCAAAGCAGATGTCAAAGAACAATTAGCTAAAGATTACTTAAAACGCCATGAAAATATATCTTCTACATTATGGAAAAAAATCAAGCGACAAGATGAATTTTTCGTAAATGGTCAAAAAGTTCGTGCTACACAGGCAACAGTAAAACCAAATGACATCATTGAATACAATCTTCCTGTAACTTCCAAAGTAGAAGCTATACAAATACCCTTAAATATTGTCTTTGAAGATGATTATTTCTTAATCGTAGATAAAATAGCTGGTATGCTCACTCACCCATTGACATTTGAAAATACTCAAACTCTAGCTAATGGCGTGATGTATCATTTTGCTAAAACTAATCAAAATGTAGGCTGTCATCCACTTTATCGCCTTGATAGAAATACTTCTGGCCTCGTCGTTTTTGCTAAAATGCCACAATTACAACATCAATTAGCTAATAATCACCAAAAATTTCAAAGATATTACTATGCATTAGTTCATGGAAAACTCTCACAAAAACAAGGGCAGATAAATGCACCTATTGGCAGAAAAAAAGATAGTATCATTCTGCATGAAGTCAATGATGAAGGCAAACATGCCATCACTAATTATCGCGTAATCAAAGAATTTGAAAATTATTCTTTAATTGAACTATGGCTAGAAACAGGGCGAACACATCAAATACGTGTGCATATGTCTTATCTTGGTCATCCATTATTAGGAGATGACCTTTATGGTGGTAAATTGGATTTAATTGCTCGCCATGCTCTTCATGCTTATAAATTAAAATTCACTCACCCTTTTACCCATGAAGAAATTTGTATCTCCAGTCCTATGCCAGATGATATGGCAAAATTAATCATAGATTAGGAATTTGCCAATTTATAGGTTTTTCACCCACAGCTTCTAAAAAAGCATTTACCTTAGAAAATGGTCTACTGCCAAAAAATCCATTAAATGCAGATAATGGACTTGGATGTGCAGACTCTACGATGAAATGCTTAGGATTAGTAATCATTTTTTTCTTTTTGCGAGCAGGTGCTCCCCATAAGACAAAAGCTATAGGTTTTTCACGTTCATTTAAGATTTCAATAATTCTATCTGTGAATTTTTCCCAACCCATATTACGATGAGAATTCGCTTGATGTGCTCTCACTGTAAGTACAGTGTTTAATAATAATACACCTTGCTGTGTCCATGGTTTTAAGCATCCATTATTCGGTATTTCACAGCCTAAATCTTCTTTTAACTCTTTGAAAATATTCACAAGTGAAGGTGGAGCTTTTACTCCAGGTTTTACAGAAAAACTAAGTCCATGTGCCTGACCATCACCATGATAAGGGTCTTGACCTAAAATCACGACTTTTGTATCATGATAACTTGTGTAATGGAGAGCATTGAAAATATCATACATGTCTGGAAATATCTGTCTTGTTTTATACTCATCTACTAAAAATTTACGAAGTTCTAAATAATATGGTTTCTTCAATTCTGGATTTAAAAATTCAGCCCAATCATTATGAAAAATCTCCATAAATTACACCTCTTTCTCATTTAAATATCATTATTTTTATTATACCAAAATATTAACAATAGGAAAAACAACGGAGGTATGCAATGAGCAATCATTTAAAAGGTATTTTAATGGTATTATCTTCTACTGCGATGTGGGGTCTTGTAGGAATTTTAGTTCAATATTTGATAAGTAGTGAATATTTCACACCTGAATGGCTTTTGACATACTCCCCATGCCTAAAGGCAGGGGATTCTTGGATACAAACGATACTTGCCTACTAAAATAGCAGGTCTTACTATATCTCTCCAAAG
>OOCV01001070.1_pt1 | contig 12531 bp, 7 predicted proteins | sample 1671061 | NCBI WGS metagenome assembly OOCV01 (sample SAMN06348118, study PRJEB24527) | human gut metagenome | biome: human gut; feature: ankylosing spondylitis patient; material: feces | host: Homo sapiens | place: China | collected 2015-10
CTTGTCGACGCCGCTCTGCGAGCCGATCTTCACGCGGTCGCCGATGGTGACGTGGTCGGCGATGCCCACCTGCCCCGCGAGGAAGCAGTTGCGGCCGACCTTCGAAGTTCCCGCGATGCCGGTCTGGGCCGACGACACGGTGTTCTCGCCGATCTGCACGTTATGGCCGATCTGGATCAGGTTGTCGAGTTTCACGCCCCGGCGGATGACGGTCGAGTCGGTCTTGGCGCGGTCGATGCAGGTGTTGGCGCCGATCTCCACGTCGTCCTCGATCACCACGTTGCCCAGCTGGGGAATCTTGTCGAATCCGCCCGCGGCGTTGGGCATGAACCCGAATCCGTCGGCGCCGATCACCGCCCCTGCGTGGAGGATGCAGTTCGCACCCACGATGCAGCCTTCGTAGATTTTGACTCCGGGGTAGAGCGTGGTGTTGTCGCCGATCCGGACGCCGCGGCCCACGTAGACCTGGGGGTAGATCTGGCAACCCTCGCCGATGACGGCCTCCTCCTCGACGACCGCAAAATCGCCGATGTAGCACTCCTGACCGACCTGCGCCCGTTCCGAGACCGATGCGCGGCCGCTGATCCCCTTGCGGCGGGGTTTGGCGGCGTTGTACATTTCGAGCAGTTTCAGGACGCAGGCGCCCGCGTCGTCCACCTTGACGAGCGTCGCGGCCACCGGCTGCGAAGGCTCGAACGCACGGTCGACCAGCACGATCGACGCGCCCGTGGTGTAGAGAAACGGTTCGTATTTGGGGTTCGTGAGGTAGGCCAGCGATCCGGCCCTGCCCTCCTCGATCGACGAAACGGTGTGTACCTTGGCGTCCTTGTTGCCGACGATGTCGCCGCCCAGGAATCCGGCGATCATTTCGGCTGTAAATTCCATCATATGTTTCATATGTTACAGGTATTTGTTAATATCTATTCCTATGGGCATGAACTCTTCCACGGTGCGGCCGAACGAAAGCACCTCGCGCACGGTCGACGACGAGATGTCGGCCACGGGCGAGGGGGTGAACAGCATGACGGTCGTGATGTCGGGGTAGATGCGGTGGTTGGTGGCCTCCATCGTGCGTTCGTACTCGAAGTCGGTGGTGTTCCTCACGCCGCGGATGATGGCGCAGGCTCCTGCCGCCTCGGCGAATTCGCCCGTCAGCCCGGTGTAGATGCACGCCTCGACGCGCTCATCGCCGCGGTAGATGTCGTCGATGAGCCGCTTGCGGTTCTCGACCGTCAGCAGCCCCTGCTTGGAGGTGTTGTTGCCGATGCCGATGATCACGCGGTCGAACAGGTTCAGCGCTTCGTCGACCAGAGCCGCATGGCCGCGCGTGAAGGGGTCGAACGACCCGGGGAAGATTGCAGTGCGTTCCATATCGGACAAAGGTAGAAAAAAAACGGAAAAACAGCACGTTTTCCCGTTTTTATTCATTGCAGCCGCGGCGGGTCACTCCTTGTGGAGCAGACCGCGCAGGCGACGCAGCGCCTTGCTCATCTGCGCTTCGACGGTCTTGACGGAAATATGCATTTCGGCGGCTATTTCGGCGTTCGAGAGCTGCTCGTTGCGGCTTTTGAGGAAGATGTCGCGGCAGCGGCCGGGCAGCTGCGAGACGGCCTCGGCCACGAGCTGCGTGATCTCGTCGGTCTCGATCTGCAACGACTCGGGGCTGGCGAAAACCTCGCCTAACTCTTCGAACGGAATGTAGGAAAAACGGTCGTCGCGCAGGCGGTTGAGCGCCCGGTTGCGCACGGCGCGGAACAGATAGGCGCGTACCGAGACGGTGATCCGCAGCTCGGCGGCGTGCTGCCAGACATGGGTGTAGACGTCGAGTACGACCTCTTCGGCCGAAGCGCGGTCGCGGAGCCAGAACTCGGCGAAGCGGCACAACGGCGCATAGTAACGGTCGAACAACTCCCGGAAGGCGGCGATTTCCCCCCCCCGTTCGATTCTCAACCACAGGTGAACGTCGTATTCGTTATCTGACATGGCGTGTCGTAAGACTGTGTAAAAGTACTAAAAATCGGGATTCCCCGAAAAGCCGTTGCGGAAAAGCAGGCCGCAGGGTGGGGAGGCGACCCGCTTTTCCGCGGCTTTGTTCACTCGATGTCCTCGAAGAAGAATTCCGAGAATTTTAGTTTTGCGTTTCCGTAAAGTTCCGGCAGGAGCCTTTTGGCCCGTTTTTCGAAATCGTCGTAATCCTTCCGGTCGTATGCCCAGGCGATTTCTGCGATGGCGGCCATCCTGGGGAGCGTCATTCGCTGCACATGGCCGAAATCGGCGATATATTCGGTCCATACGTTTCCCTGAATGCCGAGGATATTCCTGTACTCGGCGGGTTTCAGGCGGTCGTAGGGATCGAGTCGGTAAACCTGCCTCATGGAGAGGTACCGTGTGGGTCCTATCGGCTCGTACTTCTCGTAGTCGAGGTAGCAGTTCCACTTGGGTGTCATGATGACTCGGTTTCCCTTCCTCGCGGCGTCCGTTCCCCGGAACTGATCCGTCCAGGCCATGATTACCGCTGACTTCGATATTCCGCCCTGCATGATCTCGTCCCATCCGATCAACTCGCGTCCGTGCTCGTGGAGCCACTTTTCGACGCGGTGCATGAAATAACTCTGAAGTTCGTTTTCGTTTGCCAGTCCCTCCTCCCGGATGCGCCTCTGGCAGGCGGGGCACTCCTTCCAGCGCTCCTTGGGACATTCGTCGCCCCCGACGTGTATGAATTTCGAGGGGAACAGGTCGAGCACCTCTGCGAGCACGTTTTCCACGAATTCGAAGGTCTCCTCCTTTCCGGCGCAGAGCACGTCCTTGGAAATCCCCCAGTGGGTCCATACCTCGTAGCCCTTGCCCCGGCATCCCAGCTGGGGATAGGAAGCCAGCGCCCCGAGCATATGCCCGGGCATGTCGATCTCGGGAATGACCTCGATGTAGCGCTCTGCGGCGTAGGCCACGATGGCGCGTACGTCGTCCTGGGTGTAAAAACCGCCGTAGGGTTTTCCATCGTATCGGTTGCGGCTTTCGTCGGTCTTGTCGTATCGGCCGATGACGGTCTCCCTGCGTACGGACCCGATCTCGGTCAGCAGGGGATAGCGTTTGATCTCGATGCGCCATCCCTGATCTTCGGAGAGATGCCAGTGAAATACGTTCAGCTTGTGCATGGCGAGGATGTCGATGAAACGCTTCACCTCGTCTACGGTCCAGAAATGACGCCCGGAGTCGAGCATTCCGCCGCGGTGTGCGAAGCAGGGTTTGTCGCGGACGACGACCGCGGGTACTGTTCCGTCGGTAGCGACGAGTTGGCGGAGTGTCTGCAAGGCGTAGAACACGGCTTGCGGGGAGCCTCCGAGAATTTCGACGGTACGGGGCGTCACGGCAAGAGTGTACTCCTCGGCGGCGAGGGACGGGGATGTCCGGAGACGGATTTCGCCCTTCGCGGCCATGGGTATTTCGCGCCCGATGACGGGTTCGATGTCCGTTGCGAAGATTTCGGCGGGACGCCGGAGTTCTCCTTCGGCGGCGATGGCGGTCTGGGCCGTGATCCGAAACTCTCCCCTGGCTTCGGTGATTTCCGCGGGGCGCGGGATGATGTCGATGCTCCGGGCGGAGCCGGCTGCCGCGAGAAGTGTGACGAAGATTAATAAAATGCTCTTTCTCATTGGATTGGGGAAGGGTGGTGGCTGAAAAAGCCGCCTGCGGGAACGCTCCCGCAGGCGGGTGATAAGGGATTAGTCGAGGTCCAGTTCTTCGAGGTTGCCCCAGACTTCGAATTCGGCGAATGTGCCGCCTTTGTAGGTCATCGGCGTCGGTTTTACGCTCGACCCGCTGTTCCACGACATGTGGAGCGTGAAGCGGATGTAGCGCGCCCGCTGTATTTCACCCAGATAGACCGAGTTATGGAGCGAGTGGGACATGATTCCCTCGTCGGGCTTCGTCCCGGTGAATCGTTCGCTGTATGTCCAGTCCGCGTCGTTCTCCATGCCGTCGCCCGTGATGGTCTTGGCCGTTTCGATCGTGATGTCGCCCGGAGGATTGTTCAGTACGCCGCCGGCTTTGGTGCGGGCCGTGATGCGGACGCCGCGCACGGTCACCTCCTTGCCCATGTCGAAGACGAAATAGAGCGGAACGTAGACCACCGGACCGACGGATGCCTTGAAATTGTAGGTCCAATAGCTCGCCGGGTTGCCGTCGAGCACGTCCTTGGCCCACCCGGTCTTGGGATTGCCTTCGCCCGGGGTGTATTCCGAGGTGCAGTGGACCACTTTCCAGCCTTCGCGGTCGAGCAGCTGGGCGGGCGGCAGCACGCGCTTGTTGAAGAGGATGTAGTAGACGTTGCCCTCGTCGGAGGTCTGCGCAGCGTCGTCGCCTTTGATCTGTTCGATGGTGATCGGTAGCAGGTACTGCTCGCCGTCGGGCATCTTCTCGCTGTTTAGCGTCACCTGCGCCGTCGACGAAACCTCGTTGTAGCGGGGCAGGATCACCTCCTTCTTCGAAAATTCGTAGGCCTCGGCCGGCACGAGTTCGTACGACGTGTCGTGGGCCTTGTTGTAGGCGTCGACCAGCGTGCGGTCGACCTTGAAGGTCACGGTGAGGTTCTCCGCACTGACCGACCGGGCGACGGCCCGGATGTCGATCGTCTGGGTTTTGGGTTCGAGCAGCGAGATCTGGAGCGGCTCGGCCCCGGCGTTCTGGATCGCCAGCACCGCGGGCCCGTTCAGCCCCGTTCCCGGATTGTCGTCCTTGCAGCCTCCCGACGCAATCAACAGCGCGGCGGCCGCAACGAGACGGATGGAAGCATATCGTTTCATGGTCGTGTTCGTTTTGGGTTCTACTTGTTTTTGGCCGGGAGTTTGATGTCGAGCATCACCGGCAGGTGGTCCGAGGCTTTCGTCACGTCGCCCGACTTGAACCAGCGCAGGATCTGCGAGCCTACGACTTCGCACTTCGGCGTGCCCTTGAGCTGCATGATGTAGTCGATGCATTTCGAGGGATTGTCCGACGGGAAGGTCCCGAATCCGGTGATGGTCAGGATCTCCCAGTCTTTCTGGAGCAGTTTGCCCGTCTCCGACGAGGGTGTGGCGTTCATGTCGCCGCCCAGGAAAACGGGCTTCCCGGAGTCGCCGTAACGTTCCTTCATCGTTTTGGTAATCAGCTCCACCTGTTCCAGCTGCGCCTCGGAAGAGACATGGTCGAGGTGCGAGGTGCAGATCACGTAATCCTCCATCTCCATGACGACCAGTACGCGCGGCTCGGCGCCCACGCCCTTGGGCAGGGCCACCGAAAACTTATTCACGGCCTTCTTGCGGGTCGTCACGCCCTCGCCGTATTCGCCTCCGTCGTAGGGCATGGCCGCACCGTATTCGAAGTCCCAGCTGCCCATCAGGGATGCGAAATGCTTGAGCTGGTAGACGTGGCGCGTGCGGTTGGTGTTGTTGTCGAGCTCGTTCATGCAGATGGCGTCGGCGTCGATCTCCTTCATCATGTCGGCGATGAGCTGGTAGTCGTCCTTGATGTATTTGTTGAAGATTCCGACATTGTAGGTCACCAGACGTGTCACACCCTCGCCCTTGGAGTTGTCGATCGAGGCGTGGGGCGGAATTTCGGTGTCGTAAAACGGTTCGTCCTCCATGCAGGCTGCGGCATTGCAGGCCAGGCCGAGCGTCAGCAGGGTCATCAGGTATTTTTTCATGAGTTCCAACATTTTTCGGTTTGTTTTGCGGTTAAAAATTCAGTCCGTCGTTCCATCCGGGGTTCTGGGTCAGGGCGCCGCCCGTCAGCGAGCGGTCGTCGGTCGGAATCGGATAGAAATAGTCGCGGGTTTCGTCCCAGATGCCGGGGTTGTTCTTGTGTGGCGAGATGTAGCCGTGGTCGCCGTCGGAGAAGAGAATGTCCTGGTCGATCACCAGTGTCAGTTTGGCCGTGGTCGAGGGCGTCTCGCCCTTGGTGGCGAAATAGACGTCGGGCGTTCCGTCGCCGTCGATGTCGTACTCGCCCTTGGCGGGGATGTAGAGGCCCAGCAGCGGTTGTTCGAAGGTCTTGCCCTCCTTCCAGCGCATGATGTCGTAGTAGCGGAATCCCTCCATCGCCAGCTCGATGGTGCGTTCGCGGCGGATTTCGAGGATCACCCCCTTGTTCGCACCCGTGACGTTGGGATAGCCGGTCTTCTCATCCGACAGGTAGGGGTCGGGGTTTTTGTTGGCGTCGTCGAGGATCAGGTTGGACATGCCCACACGGTCGCGCAGCCGTTTGACCGAGAGGTTGATGTCCTCCTGCGTGAGGGTTCCCAGCTCGGCCTTGGCCTCGGCGAAATTGAGGTAGACCTCCGCCGAGCGGAAGATCGGCAGGTCGTTGAACGACTTGTTGTAGGCGTCCTGCGCCGTTCCGGTGACGAACTTCACGACGTGGTAGCCGGTGATCGAGTTCGCCAGGTCCGGCGCCAGCTTGGTCGTGGCTCCGATACGCGTGTATCCCGGCGTGCGGATGGTCTGGGCCAGGCGCGGGTCGCGGTTCGAACACTGCTGCTTGAACTCCATGGTTTCCCAGCCGGCCTTGTCCGTGAATCGCGAACCGTCGGCCATCAGGTAGCTGTCGACGATCTTGCGCGTCATGCCCGGTTTGCCGTACGAGGCGCTGATGGTGTAGAAATTGGCGTTGTGGAAGACGCCCAGCGCCGAATTATAGTCGCGGGCGAGGATGACCTCGACGCTCTGCGCGTTCTCCGAGGCGAACAGGTCGCGGTAGCTGGTGGCCGGTCCGGTCGCGGTGTAGAGCGAATAGCCGCTGTTGGTGATGAATTCCTCGGCTGCGTCGGCGGCCTGTTCGAGATACCATTTCCAGTCGTGTTCGTAGCCGTCGATGCTGTGGTACTTGCGGAACGTGCCTTCGAAGAGGCAGAAGCGCGACTTGAGCGCCAGCGCCGTCCATTTCGTCACGCGGTAGAGATCGCGTTCGGCCGGCAGATAGCGGATGGCGAAGTCGATGTCCTCGATCATGCGCTGCATGACGAATTCGCGCGAGTCGCGGGGACGCTTCAGCTCGGGGTCGGCCGAACCGAGGGGCTTGGCATACCAGGGCACGTCGCCGAAGCGCTTCACCTTCTCGAAATAGAAGTAGGCGCGGAAGAAACGGGCCACGGCGTCGTAGCGGTTGCGGATGTCGGTGTCCTTGCAGTTGCCCGAGTATTCGAGCAGGGTGTTGAACTTGCGCAGGTCGGTCCACGTCCAGCCGCCGCCCGAGGCGGGAATCGTGCGGCCGTCGCGCATTTCGGCGGCGATTTCGTTCTTCACGATGTTGTCGTAGCCTTCGTTGTAAAGGCCGTCGCCGGGGAAGATCGTGTAGAAGGTGTTGCTGAAGGCCTGCAACTCGTTTTCGTTCGAGAAGAAGGTCTCGGGCGACATCTGCGCCAGCGGATATTTGTCGAGCCAGTCCTCGCACGACGAAAGCGTCAGGGCGCAGCCTACGGTCAGTATCGATAGAATCTTTTTCATAACTCTTCTCATTTAAGCGGTTAGAAGGTGACGTCCACGCCGAACATGTAGGTCTTCTGCCATGGATAGGTGCGCATCTCGTCGTTCGTGGCGGCCATTTCAGGGTCGATGTAATCCGAGCGGATGCCCGACCAGGTAAAGAGGTTTTCGCCCGTGAAGTAGATGCGCAGGCTCTCGATCAGCGCCTTGCGGGTCCATTGTCTGGGCAGCGTGTAGCCCACCGTGAGGTTTTTCAGACGGCAGTAGCCGATGTTTTGCAGGTAGCGGTCGTTGACGGCCGTCAGCTCGCGGTTGGTTCCCTGCAGGGCCGTGTAGCCGCGCGGACGGGGGAAATAGGAGTTCGGATTCTCCTCCGACCAGATCTGCGTGTGGAAGTTCTTGGGGAGGTAGGTGGCGTAGGGACGTGCGTAGGGACCCCAGAAGGCCAGTGCGTTGGCGGCCGGGTACCAGTCCTGGCGGCCGATTCCCTGGAAGAAGATCGAGAAGTCGATGCCTGCCCATTGCAGCGCCAGCGTGGCGCCGTAGTGGTAGCGCGGCTGGCTGTTGCCGATGATTTCGCGGTCGCCCGGATCGTCGACGGTGTTCTTGCCGATGGAGATTACGTTGTTGCCGTCCAGATCGCGGAATTTCAGGTCGCCGGCGCGCAGTCCCTTTTCGGCTCCTGCCGAGGCGTTGATGATCTCGTTCACGGTCGTCTGGTCGACGGGGTAGTTGCGGGCTTCCTCGTCCGAGGCGAACAGTCCGTCGATGCGGTAACCCCAGATTTCGCCCCAGCGCATGCCTTCGTAGTATTTCTTGGCGAAGGAGCGGTCGGGGTTGTCGAACTTGGTGATGTTCGAAACGTAGTCGTTGAAGGTCAGCGTCACGCTGTACGAGAACGGACGGCGCAGCAGCTGGAACTCGTCGCGCCAGTTGAGCGAGAGCTCGTAGCCCTTGGTGCGCAGGTCGGCGCTGTTCATTTTCGGCGAGTCGGCGCCGTAGGTGGCCGGCAGGGCGATGCCCGCGGTGAGCATGTCCTTCGTGTCGCGGATGTAGAAGTCGGCGGAGAAGGCCAGGCGGTTGTTCAGGAAACTCATGTCCACGCCGAGGTTCTTGTGGATGCTTCGCTCCCACGAGAGGTCGGAAGCCACCGGGGCCGAGATGGTCGCCGTGGTGGGCTTGTCGCCGCCGAACAGGTAGTTTTGACTCCCGATCGAGATTTTGCGGATATAGTCGTAATAACCGACGTTCTGGTTGCCCAGTTGGCCGTACGAGAAGCGCAGTTTGAGGTTGTTGAACTGGTCGCGGATGCCGTCGAAGAAGGCCTCTTCCGAGACGCGCCATCCCAGCGAGAACGAGGGGAAGAAGCCCCAGCGCTGCCCGCGCTTGAAGCGCGATGTGCCGTCGTAGCGGCCGCTCGCCTCGACGAGGTATTTGCCCTTGTAGTCGTAGTTCAGACGGCCGAAGAAGCCCATCAGGGCGTATTCGTTCTGACCGCCGCCTACCTCCATGCGTTTTTCGCCGTCGGCGCCCTGGCCCACGAGGTTCAGGTCGTTGAGCGTTTCGGAGAGCAGGTTGTAACCCGTTGCGGCCACGTCCTTGAGGAATTTGGTCTCCCAGTTGAAGCCGACCATCGCCTTGAAGTTGTGGTCCCGGGCGAAGGTGCGTTCGAACGTGCCGTAGAGGTTGGCCTGATAGTAGGTGTGGGTCATGCTCTTTTCATAGAGTTTGTCCTCCATCTTTCCGGACGTGAGCGTGTTTATTTCACCCGGATACTGCGAGTACTCGGTGTTGACCTGACGGTTGGTGTAGCGCGTGGTATTGAACATGTAGGTGAAGTTACCCTTGATCTCCAGCCCTTTGACCGGGGTCCAGGTCAGCTCCGTCGTGGTCGACATGTTGTCCGTATGGTCGTCGTTGGTGTGGCCGTCTTTGTTGAGGATCGTGGGCAGTCCGTCCATGATCTGGTAGTTCGAGAACGACGTGTTGTAGACGCTCGTGCCGTCGGGGTTGACGGGAACGAACGAAGCCAGTCCGTGTACGGTGCTCCACGAGAAGGCCGTATTGACATCGCTCGGGCCGGGGTAGAAGTACTTGTAGTTGTAGTAGCTGGTGTTGTTGCTCACCTTCAGCCACTTGTTGATGTCGAAGGTGATTTTCGACCGGAATGTGATCTTCTGGAGCTTGTCGGGATGCTGGCGAAAAAGTCCCTCCTCGCTGTAATAGCTGCCCGAGAGCAGATAGTCCACACGGTCGTTGCCTCCCGAGAGCGAGATGCTGTGGCTCGTGTTCGGGTGCTCATCCTTGAACAGGTAGTGATACCAGTCGGTGTTGCCGTAGTAGACATAGGTGTCGCGGCCGTCGCGCTGGTCGATCTTGACCCACGGGCGGTCGGGATGCTCCGTGCGGTCGTTGCGGCGCGCCCACAGCTCCATCATGTCCTGTTCGGTGTAGCGCGTGTAGTTGTTTCCGGCGTAGGAGCGCCAGAAGAGGTCGTTGAGGTAGACCGAGTAGTAGCCGCGGGTCTCGTAGTCGGTCGAGGTGGTGGGTTCGTTCCAGCCCCAGCGGCCGCTGTACGAAATGCGGGTCTTGCCCGAGGAGTCGCCGCTCTTGGTCGTCACGAGCACCACGCCGAATGCCGCACGGGCGCCGTAGATGGCCGCCGCCGAAGCGTCCTTGACCACCGAGATCGAGGCCACGTCGTTGGGGTTGATCTTCATCAGGTCGCCTTCGGCGCCGTCGACCAGCACCAGCGGCGAACCGCCGTTGATCGAGGTGATGCCGCGGATGTTGAGGCTGGCCGGATTGCCCGGGCGTCCCGACGAAGTCGAGACCGTGAGTCCCGGGACGGAGCCTTGCAGCATGTGGGCCACCGAAGGCGCCGACCGGTTCTGCAGCTGTTTTTCGTCCACCGTGGCGATGGCGCCCGTGAGGTTCACCTTTTTCTGGGTTCCGTAACCCACGACCACCACGTCCTCCATCTTCACGGCGTCCTCCGTAAGGAACACCTTCACGTTGTTCTGCGTGGCGGGGACGGCGACTTTCTTGCTCACGTAGCCCAGATAGGTGAAGCTGAGCGTTATGTCGGCGTCGGGGACCGTGAGCGTGAAGCTGCCGTTGGCTTCCGTTACCGCACCGCGGGTGTTGTCGCCCACGAGCGTGACGGCCACGCCCGCCAGCGGCGTTTCGGACGAGTCGTTGACGACGCCTGCGATCGTGCGCTGCCGGGCCGCGGCCTTGCGGGCCGGGATCAGGGCGATCTGGCGTTCGGTGATGGTGAAGTTCAGCCCTGTCGGGGCGAGCATTTCCTTCAAGGCGGCTGAAATCGGCATTCGCTTCGCCTTGAGGCTCACGCGTTGGGAGAGGTCGGTCTGCTTGGCGTCGTAGAAGAACGTGTAGCGGGTGTTCTTCTCGATACGGGATATGGCCTCCGAAAGCGGGATGTCCGTGAACTCCATGTCGAGCGCCGGTTCCTGCTGCGTCTGGCCGGATACAACCGTCGTACTGCCTGCGACCAGCAGCAAGAGGATTGCAAATAGTCTGAAGTGCATCATGGTTGAAATTTTAAGTTTGTGGAAAGTTTGCGGCGGCATTGGTCATGGGCCGCTGCGGTAAGGTCGGGTAGGGGGTCGGTTTATCGCTTCATAGGCAATCGGGTTTTTAAAGGTCGTAATGCAGGGTTTATTCGAGTTCGGAAATCGTGACGGTGTTGTCTTCGGCGAACGTGTAGGCGATGGGGTTGATGCGGCTCATGATGCGCAGGATCTCTTCGAGCGGTTCGTCGGTAATGGTGAACGTGTAGGCGTAGTTGTGTGCGAGGGCCGGGGTGATGTGGATTTCGGTGTCGTACCAGCGTGCCATGTAGTGACAGATTTCGCCCAGCGACTGCCGTTCGAACGCGAGTTTTCCCGCGGCCCAGCAGGACTCCATCGCCACGTTGCCGCGTCCGATGACCACTTTGCGCGTGTCGGGGTCGTAACAGGCGATCTCCCCGGGACGCAGCAGTCTGCGGCTGCCGCGCCCGGTGTCGAGCGACACCGAGCCTTCGACCAGCGAGACCGACACGTAGCGGTCGGCCGCGGTGCGGACGTTGAATTTCGTGCCGTGGACGCTGATTTCCAACCCTTCGACCTCGACGGTGAAGGGGCGTTCGGAGTCTTTGGCCACCTCGAAGAACCCTTCGCCGCGGAGTTTCACGCGGCGTTCCCCGGCGGCGAAACGGGCGTCGCAGGTGAGCGTCGATCCGCCGTGGAGCCAGACCGTCGAGCCGTCGGAGAGCCGCGCCTGCGACTTGCCTTCGAAGGCGCAGAGCCGCTGTTCCGCCGTCTCTGCGGCGGAGCGGAAGAGGTCGGCGCGGGTTGCGAAAAGGGTCACGGCGACTGCCGCGGCGACAGCTATGGCCATTTGCAGCAGGTGGCTCCGGCGACGTTTCGGAAGCTGGTCCGCATGCGGAATTTCGTAGGTTCCGATCCGTTGCTGCAACTGCCGCCACAGCCGGTCGCGGTCCGGCTCGTAAGCCGCGGCCCGCTGCTGTATTTCGCGCCATACGCGGGTCAGGTTGTTGTAGAAGCGGCGGTTTTCCGCTTCGGCGGCCCATCGGTCGAATTCGCGCTGTTCGGCCTCGCCGAGCGTGCCTTTGAGGGCGCCGACCAGAAGGTCCCAGGTATGGTTGTCCGGATTCATGGTTTGCTGTCGTTTCCATTGTGACACGAAAAATCCGGCCGACCCCTACGGGACAGCCGGATTTTTGCGGAAAATTTTTCAGCGTTCGATTTTCACGTACTCCGCATAGACGATCCGTGTGTGGGGATTGGTCGAGACGATCTCCTGCCGGAGGGCCTTCGTGCCCCAGCGGATGAAGAGGAAACGGCGCGGGATGCGGTGGACCGCCTGGCGCAGGGTGTCGACGCTGCGGATGCGGCAGGCGGCCGAGTCGCGGCCGATGCGTCCTTCGACCGAAATCCACGGGTCGCGCCAGCGGAACATCCGGACGGTGTCGCGCACGGGGAGCGTGTCGTGTATCCGGACGACGACGGTGTCGCGCAGCGGGGTGCGGATTTCGGCGTCGGTG
>OOCV01001088.1_pt1 | contig 12350 bp, 9 predicted proteins | sample 1671061 | NCBI WGS metagenome assembly OOCV01 (sample SAMN06348118, study PRJEB24527) | human gut metagenome | biome: human gut; feature: ankylosing spondylitis patient; material: feces | host: Homo sapiens | place: China | collected 2015-10
CTTCCAGCGGTTTGAGCAAGGAAGAAATCGAAAAGATGAAAGCCGAAGCCGAAGCAAATGCCGAAGCCGATAAGAAAGAACGTGAGAAAGTTGACAAGCTGAATCAAGCCGACTCAATGATTTTCACTACTGAAAATCAGTTGAAAGAACTGGGCGATAAGCTGCCTGCCGACAAGAAAGCTCCGATTGAAGCTGCCTTGCAGAAACTGAAAGATGCTCACAAAGCACAGGATTTAGCTGCTGTTGACTCTGCGATGGCTGAACTGAATACCGCTTTCCAAGCTGCAAGTGCTGAGATGTATGCCCAGAGCGGTGCTCAAGGTGGTGCACAGGCTGGTCCTGATATGAATGCAGGACAGCAAGGCGGTGCTCAGGATAATGGCAAGCATGGGGATAATGTACAGGATGCTGACTTTGAGGAGGTCAAGTAAGTTACGATAAACAACGATAACTAAAAATAGGAATGCAGGGTGTAACTCAATGAGTTATGCCCTATTTCTTTTTATATCACTTTTCCTTGACTTTGCTTGTTATTCGGATTTTTATTATATATTTGTACCATAATTGTACCGACACTTAAAAGTAGATAATGTGACACCTATAAAAACAGCGGTATTGAGAATGAAGAATATAAGTAAAATGTAGGTTATGCCAGCAGCAAAATTTGAAATAACACGTCAATGCAAGGTTTGTGGAGAAACCTTTGTAGCTAAAACCATTGAATCGTGGTATTGCACTCCCAAATGTTCCAAGATTGCGTGGAAAAGGCGTAAGGATGAAGAACAGAGATTGCAAAGGTTGGACGAAGTGGTTAAGAAGATACCCAAGTCCAAAGAGTATATCACAGTTCCTGAAGCATACGCTTTGTTTGGCATAAGCAAGGAAACTCTTTATCGTTTAATTCGTAAGGGTACAATCCCAAGTGTGAATGCCGGAGAAAGGCAGACTTTACTATCAAAAGAAGAATTGATGAAACTCTATCCTCTCCGAAAGAAAACTCTCACAAAGCCAAAGCCTATTGCCAAGCTGTATAGTCTGGAGCCAAAGGACTGTTATACTATTGGCGAAATCACAGAAAAGTTTCTTGTGAATGAAAGCACTGTTTACCTTCATATACGCAAGTATTCCATTCCTACCAGACAGATAGGTAACTTTGTTTATGTACCAAAGAAAGAAATTGATAATCTATATAAAGGTGTGAAGCGATGAAGAAAGCATTAGTACATGAGTATCGATTAAATATCTCAACTAAGTAATTGCACAACGATAGAAATTCGCATAAATGCATACAACGTAGTACTTTAATTGAGATTTTTATCAAATAAATGTTTTTAATGAATATGGAAAAGAAAGACATATTTCAAGATATTCAAAACATACGAAGTTCCAATCCTGTAATTGTATTGGGAAGTGGAGCATCTGTTTCCTATGGCATACCAGGAATGGGTGTTTTAGCAAATGAGTTAAAAAACTTCTTTAAATCAAATCCATATTATGATACAGCTACTAATGATGTCGTTAGTGATTTCATAAAGCTTTTAGATTCAGGTGTAGGTTTGGAAGCTGCATTGCTGGATGTTAAGGTTCCTGAAATTGTTGAAGCAGATATAGTAAATATTGTCTGGAAGGTTATTATTGAATCCGATGCAAAAGTCTATGAAAGGTTTATAAGTGGAGAAGATATTAATCTAAGACAACTATTTGATTATATTATATATGGAGATCCGAATAAAACGCTAAATGTAATCTCAACCAATTATGATAGGATTGCCGAGTATGCAGCTTGTCAAACTGACGCTTACATTAATATAGGTTTTACTCACGGACTGATGGGAAAGTTAAAAGATAATATTATGCTAAATCCTAAAAAGCCGGAGGCTGATTATACTGGATTTATTAATATCTTGAAAGTTCACGGTTCCCTAGACTGGTATAGGAGAGATGGAATCATTTGCAATATCCCCAATTCTGTCAATATTCCATTAGGGTTTACACCATGTATCGTAACTCCAGGAACTAATAAATACGAACGTACTCAAGAGGAACCACATAGACAACTTTTATCAGCTGTGGACAAAATCTTTGAAAGTGCCCAAAACTATGTTTGTATTGGTTATGGTTTTAATGACAAACATGTTCAAGAAATGTTGCTTAAATATGCCAAAAAGAGAAAGGCAAAAATACTGATTGTTACCAAAGAAATTACAAATTCAATAAAAGAAAATGTAATAGATAAAGGATATGATTATATCGCTATTTGTAGTGATGGTGCTAAGGGTACTGTTTTTCATACAAATAGTGATTCTATAATTGTTGATGACAAAATATATTGGACTATAGAAGGATTAATGGAAATATAAAAAATGGAAAGTATAGTATTAAGATATGATAAAGGTGAGTCAATAGGCTCAATAAATAGTGTAGACACAGGTATGGCAACAGCCATTATAGATTCTGACGATGTTCTGTCCCAGTTACAAATTAATCAACTTATAGCTATTCAAAGTCCGAAATCTGGTCGTTACATTATAGCAATGATAGTAAAAATCTATCGCAAGGCTACTGATATGACTTTGAATGATGACGAGGATGAAGAAGATACTTCTTCGGCATTTAACCAAGTTAGGTTAGTTTTTGTGGGTGAATTTATGGACAAAGCTGGAGAGCAAAGTAACGTGTTCAGAAGAAACGTTAGTGCAGTTCCATCTATAAGTGCCTTATGTTATAAGATTGAAGGAACACGTCTCACAGACCTCATGCAAACAATATCCAACAAATTAGCGACTTCCATCAGTCCTCTTGCAATAGGGAAATATACAATGGATGAAAGTTCTATAGCATATATGGATGGAGATAAACTATTTCAACGACATGCTGCTATTGTGGGTTCTACAGGGAGTGGTAAATCTTTTTGTGTTGCATGTATTGTTGAACAAATGGCTAAATTAAAACATTCTAATGCAATTTTGTTTGATATCCACGGAGAATACTCCTCTACTGATTTCAAAATAGATGGCATCAAACAATATAAAATTGCAACACCAGGAGATTTGGCTACCTCTGAAAAACTCAACAACAATATACTTATGGTACCCTATTGGCTCTTAAATTATGAGGAAATGCAGGCATTGTTATTAGATCGTAGTGACCAAAATGCACCAAATCAAGCAATGATATTCTCTCGTGAAGTTCTTGCCGAAAAAGAAAAAGGTGTAGAAGGAACAATATATGAACATCTGATTACTGTTGATAGTCCCGTAGCTTACGACTTGCAAACAGTGTTAACTCGGCTAAAGTCCAAAGACGAAGAAATGGTACCTGGTGCAAGAGCCGGTTCTGAAAAGCTAGGCCCATACAATGGGAAGTTAACACGGTTCAATCAAAGACTGGAGAATAAACTTTCAGATAAGAGAATGGGATTTATGTTCAGTTTACAAACAGAAGAAAAATCGCAAAATTGGCTCAAAGATTTCGCCAGAGTTCTGATGAAGGCTGATGGTGGGGTCAAGGTTATAGATATGTCAGAAGTACCATCAGATGTACTTCCTTTAGTAATTGGTCTATTGGCAAGAATTGTATTTACTGTTCAACAATGGAGTTCAATGGAACATCGTCATCCAATAGCACTATTATGTGATGAAGCACACTTATATGTTCAGCAATCTATTTCACAAGATGCTGTTGCAGAAATAGGTTTGAAAAGTTTTGAACGAATAGCGAAGGAAGGACGAAAATATGGAGTTGGTCTTGTGATAATCAGTCAAAGACCTTCAGAAGTAAATCGTACAGTACTAAGCCAATGTAATAATTTTATTAGTCTTCGACTTACAAATGTGGATGATCAAAATGTGATTAAACGACTACTACCAGATAATCTTGGTAATATTGCCGACAATCTTTCTTTGCTTGACATCGCAGAAGCAATTATTGTTGGTGATGCTACATTATTACCGTCTAGAGTAAAAATAAATGAACCTTCAATCAAACCATCAAGTCAAACAGTTCCTTTCTGGAGTATTTGGGGGAAAGATAATTCTGATCAAGATTTGTCAGAAGCTATATGCAATATGATTAAACAATCTAAGTGAAAGTAATTACTATGTCAAGGATATGAAGCGATGAAGAAAGCATTAGTTAATACACGTGTGTCGGTAAAGCTCCGCAAGTCTGAATATCGTGATGAATGGTATCTTTATGTGGAATCTTATCCTGTATTCCAATCTGGAAAACATACGCCACAAAGAGTGCGTGAATATCTCAATCGTACCATTACAACACCTATTTGGGATAAATCACGCAATGCAAGGACTAATGCCGAAGGCAAAACTACTTATAAGCCGAAGCGAGATTTAAACGGTGTTATTCAATGCAAGTCGCAAATAGACCAAGAATCATGTATCTATGCCGATAAAGTCAGAAGCCTAAGACAAAAGGAATACGACAATGCAGCTTTATATGCCGATACCGATGCAGAACAGGCGGAGCAGTTGGAACGCTCCCGAAGTAATTTTATTGAGTACTTCGACCATGTGCAACGAACAAGACATGCCCATAGTTCCGATTCTATTATTGTCAATTGGAGGCGAGTACATGAGTTACTGAAGATATTTGCAAAAAGTGATACCATTCTCTTTTCGCAGATAGACTTAAAGCTGGTTGAATCGTTCCGTCAATTCATAATGAACGCACCGCAAGGTGGTACTAAACGAGGTACAATTTCTCAAAATACAGCATCAACATACTTCTCAATTTTCAAGGCAGGATTGAAACAAGCCTTTATAGATGGCTATCTGACTATTGATATTGCAGCGAAAGTCAAAGGCATTCAGGAAAGGGAGAGTCGCAGAGAATACCTGACAATAGAAGAGTTGAACCGACTGGCACAAACTCCGTGTGACCCATTATTGAAACGAGCCGCACTCTTTTCAGCATTAACAGGAATCCGACATTGCGACATTCAGAAATTGAAATGGTCGGAGGTGGAACAATTCAATGGTGGTTATCGGCTGAACTTTACGCAACAAAAGACAAAAGGTGTTGAGTATATGCCAATTTCAGAGCAAGCATATAATCTTTGCGGAGAGCAAAAAGAAGGAGAATTATTAGTGTTTGCCGGATTACCTGACCCATCATGGATAAATCGCCCTGTTAAAAAATGGGTTGAAGCTGCCGGAATTACCAAGCACATTACCTTCCATTGCTTTAGGCACAGCTACGCTACCCTTCAACAGGCTGGAGGAACGGACATTTATACCGTTAGCAAAATGTTGGGGCATACCAATGTACGAACCACTCAAGTGTATGCCAAGGTTGTAGATGAGAAAAAGGAGAAAGCAACAGAAACTATCAAATTAGCTTTATCACAAACGGAATAAAAGTGTTGTCCCACTTGATAGGCATAGCCATCTGCGTAGATTCTGCGTGGGTGGCTTTTTGTTTTTACCTATGAGCTGTTATTATGACCACCTAATGATTTCCTTATGATTGGGTACATTACCATAAAAAACTACTACTGACGTTTTTCATCATTTGCATTGATAATCAATACATATTCCTTATGGTATTTCTGTTTCGCTGCTGTTTCTTTATGTGACACAGTCCATCATAAAATCAGTATGCTAAATCACGATTACTTTGCCGAAAAATCAAACATAAATCAGATAGCAGTATGAGTGAAAAGAACATTACTTTTGAAGATTTACCCAAGGCAATGTCGTGGATGATGGATAAATTGAATGAACTGGATTCTAAGATTGACGGTCTCAACACTCAAAGTCCGAGTATTCCAACCGAGCAATGGATGAACTTAAAGGAGTTGTGCGATTATATTCCCAGTCATCCGGCAGAGCAAACAGTATATGGATGGACAAGCTGCCACCAAATCCCATTTCATAAAAGAGGTAAACGTATCATGTTTCTAAAATCGGAGATTGATGCGTGGCTTCGAGATGGCAAGGTAAAGTCCGAAAAAGACTTGGAGGACGAAGCTGCCCGATTCATAAAGTCTAAAAGAAACAACCGATTCTAATGGATTCACTCGATTTATGCAATGCAATCAGAATGGAATTTGGAGGGATACTTGAAGACAAGATTCCTTTGAATGCTTTTCCTGCTAAAATTCAGGATATGGTATTGGCATTGGCACGACAAGAGAATTATTCCATTGAATATATGATGGCTTCTCTTTTGGCGGCAATTTCAACAGCCATCGGTAATGCTGTCAATATCCGTATTCGTGGTGGCTGGATAAGTAATCCTGCCCTCTATATGATATTGGTTGGCCGCCCCGGAATGGGCAAAACTCCCCCGTTAGACTTTGCTTTTCGCCCAATTCGCAAGCATGATGCCAAAGCTGTCAAACAATTCAAGTCTGATATGGAGCAATATAATAATATGGTAGAGGACAACAAAGGGAAGAAGGAAAATTGCACTCCATTGCCAGAAAAACCGATTTTGCGAAGAACCATAATATCCGACTTTACCCCAGAAGCTTTAATGCGTGCGCTTGATGACAACCAGCGTGGTATTGTGGTATATGTGGATGAAATTATGGGAATGTTCAATGCTGTGAATCAATACAGCAAAGGGCAACTTATTGAACAGTTATTGACTGCATTCAGCGGAAAACCTTTAGACATTTCCAGATGCAGTATGCCCATACCTATTCACATAGAGCATCCTTTTATAAATATGGTAGGTACGATGCAGACCACCCGAATGCACGAACTTACAGATAAAGGCTATAAGGACAATGGGTTGATTGATAGAATAATTTTTGTTTATCCGTCTTCACAGGAAATATCAGATTGGCAAGATGAAGAAAACGCTTTTACCACTTTTGACAAATACTCGTCTATGTGGGAAAATATCATCAACAAAGTGATGAGTTTGCCTTTTATAGTAAATGAGGATGGCGAAATAGTTCCTGACATTTTGGACTTTTCTTCGGAAGCAAAAGCCTATTTTACCAATTGGCGCAATGATGCTATTCATGCAGTCAATCAAATCCAAGATGACGGCTTGGTGGATAGCAGAATAATGAAAGCTCCGATGATTACAGCACGATTGGCTTTGGTTATGCAAATCTTCCGCTGGGCTTGTGGTGAGGTTCATAAAGATTTTGTGGACATCGATTCAATCAAATCAGCTATTGCATTAAGCGATTACTTTGAAAGTTGTTATGCCGACATTCAGAAATATATGTTGGTAGAGGGCATTGAACCACAAAAGAAAGAATTGCTTGATTGTCTTTCTGCAACATTCACAACTGCCGATGCCATTCAAGCAGGAAAAGAAGTGGGGCTTTCCGAACGCTCTGTAATGTATTCTTTGGTCAGCCTTACCACGAATAAGATAATCAAGAAAATTAAGAGAGGGGAATATGAGAAACTGCAATAACCTATCCCCATTGCATCTTGCAGTTGTTGCAGTTTGCACTTTCGTATCATCCGTTTTCCTGCAAAACTGCAAGAACTGCAAACTGCACGGACTGCAATTATAAAAAATATCAAGCATGAATGAATACCGATTTACCCTTCAAAAATATAAGCGAGGCTCTAAACTTTCATGTCCTCAGTGTGGAAAGAAACAATGTTTTATACGTTACGTTGATACTCAAGGGGAAGTTTCGTTTCCTGACTATGTAGGCAGATGCGACCATGAGCAGTCGTGCAAATACCATTATACGCCCTCTGATTATTTCAAGGATAATCCAACGCTGATAGAAAAAGGTTCCAATTATGGCATTGAACATGCTAAGCCACAGCCACATTCATTGCCACCTACTTCCTTTATTGATAAAGAACTAATGGAGCGAACACTTACCAATTACACAATGAATCCTTTGTACATTTATCTGGTAGGTATATTGGGCAAGGATGAAACAAAGCGAATATTCCATTTATATCGTGTTGGCACATCAAAAAAATGGGGCGGCTCTACTGTCTACTGGCAGATTGATAGGCAAGGCTACGTGCGAACCGGAAAGATAATGTTGTATGATTCAACAACAGGACATCGGACAAAAGAGCCGAGAAGTTATGTAAGTTGGGTACATACCGAGTTGAACCTTGTCGACTACAATCTAAAGCAATGTTTGTTTGGTGAGCATCTGTTGTCTGATAATCCTGCCAAACCGATTGCTATAGTAGAGAGTGAGAAGTCTGCTTTGATAGCCACTCATTATATGCCGGAATTTATATGGCTGGCTACTGGTGGAATGCACGGCTGCTTCAAAGCAGATGCGGTTGGTGTATTAAAAGGTCGGACGGTAATGTTGTGTCCGGACTTAGGAGCAAAAGAGATTTGGCAATCCAAGATGGCTATGCTCTTCTCCGTTTGCTCAAAGGTTATAATGAGTGACACATTAGAACAATGCGCTACTGATGAACAACGAAAGAAAGGATTGGACATTGCCGATTTCCTCTTGATGACCGATACACCACAAATGATTCTTTCAAAGATGATACAGCGCAATCCGGCTTTGCAGACGCTCATTGATGAATTGGGGTTAGAACTTATTGAATAACGAAGGAACTTGTTCCGGTCACTTATAGAAAGTCCATAACACAATAAGGACTTTTTGCCTGATAGCAATAAAATCCGGCTACTGCCACACTATGTGAATAGGCACAGGAGCAAGCTCCAATTATTAGAAATACGTATAAAAACGAGATTATGAATACTGATATAAAACAAGCAATGCACGTTGAAGCTGCCAAATCATTTGGCACATCAGAAGCCAACGAGAACGAAAGGCGTTGGAACGAAGATAAGGTCGATTGTAAAAATCAAGACCCTACCAACAATTATGACAAGACCAGAATGAGGCTGAATTTTGAGATTGGTCCCGATGGCAAAATACATCCGTTGGGGTATCAAGAGAAGTCTCTTGAACTCCGTTTGCAGGAACGATTGTTGGAATTAGGTTGGAAGCCATTCAAACCGGACAGTAAGATTCAACCGAACTGTTGCGCCAAATTTGTCTTTGGCGGCAATCATGAACGTACACTTGAGATGGCTTTTGGCAATCAGACCGTCAATTTAGAGAAAGGATCAGACAACAGCCATCTGCACCGCTGCGAGGAAATAGAACTTTGGGCGAAGGATGTTTATGATTGGTGTTCCCGAAGATATGGTCAGGAAAACATTGTCGGCTTTCAGGTTCACCTTGACGAGAGCAGCCCGCATATTCATGCTTTAGTTGTGCCAGTCGGTATCCGGCCTAAAAGCGGTCGTGAGTGTGTCATGTGGTCTGCAAAGTTCGGAAAGAACAGGTTTGAATATGGGCAGATATTGAAAGAAATGCACACATCGCTGTATGAGGAGGTCGGAAGTAAATACGGACTTGAACGAGGAGACAGCATATATGGGCGCAATGTGCAGCATTTGAACAAACGCGATTATATTCGTAAGCTATCAAAAGAGGCAAAACAGGCGGAGAAAGCGGTTAAGGGATTACAGACTATGATACACAGACTGGAATCGCAAATATTCAAGTCTAAATCTCAACTTGAACAGATTGACAAGGAACTGGCTTCCGGTAAAATAGCTCTTGAAGAATACAAATTTCAAAAGGCGGATATACAGAAACAGATTTCAGAATACCAATCCAAACTTGAAGACAAGGCTGACAAACTCCATACAAAAGAGCAGGAATTGAACAAACTGACCCAAGACCTTGAAAAAGCTGGCTCTGTAATACAGCCTTTCAGAAACTACAAAATTGATTTTGATCCACCTTGTATTTCGGGGAAATATCCTCTGTTTATTACGGACAAATGGATTGAGAAACAGAATCAGGAAATAGCCAAGCGTTTCAATTCGATCGTCCGCCAAATAGAGGCTCTCTATAGAAATGAAGCGGAGAGACAAGTGAAGACTGCACAGCAAAATGTATTGGCAGAGTATGGGGAATTTTATCGGTTAAAAAGGGATGTCGAACAACTTTCAAAGAACAACGATGAGTTAAAATCAATATTGGACACCATACTTGACCAACTGTCGAATCCATCACTCCGGTCAAAGATATTCGCCATAGCGGATGCTTTAGCAGGTGGAACTCCTATCAGTGTATCTTCTGGAGGAGGTGACTCTTCATCTGATATCCGATGGGATGGTCGTCAACCCGATGAAGAGGAAGAAGCCTATCGAAGAAGGTGTCTGATGTTTGCGATAGGAATGGTTAAGATTCAGAATAAAAAGAAAAGTTATAGGAGAAGATAAACGTCCTATTTGATGTGCTGTAATTAAAAACTAAAGTTGCAACACATTAAATGTTTTTAACTCATTATGTACAATACATACGCCCCATTATGAGAACGTACCGTTTGAGGTACCAAGTTCGTGGGTGTGGACAACTTTGGGAGAAATTAGTAATTATGGCGAATGTAATAATGTTTCCGTTGATAGCATAACCGATGACGACTGGGTTTTAGAACTTGAAGATTTAGAAAAGGATACAGCAAAAATCATTCAAACACTTTCTAGATCAAAAAGAAGTATTAAAGGAGTACGGCACAGATTCAACAAAGGAGATATCCTATACTCTAAATTACGCACATATCTGAATAAAGTCTTGGTCGCACCACAATCAGGATATTGTACAACTGAAATAATGCCATTCAATTCATACTGTAATGTTTCTTCATATTATCTTAATCATGTACTGCGTTCGGCATATTTTCTTGACTATACGCAACAATGTGGATATGGTGTTAAGATGCCACGCTTGAGTACAACAGATGCTTGTAATGGCATGATTCCATTGCCACCTCTTGCTGAGCAAAAGCGTATTGTGAAAGAAATTGAACACTGGTTCTCTTTGATTGACGTTATAGAAAGTGGAAAGGAAGATTTGCAGGCAACCATCAAGCAAGCCAAGAGTAAGATTCTTGACCTTGCCATTCACGGCAAACTCGTACCACAAGACCCAAACGATGAACCTGCCTCAGAACTGCTCAAACGCATCAACTCGAAGGCAGAAATCACTTGTGATAACGGGCATTATACGCAGTTGCCTGATGGATGGCAAATTGCATCTATGCAAACTTTATGCAATTTAACAGATGGAGAAAAGCAAAGTGGCATTAAACGAATCAATCTTGATGTAAAATTTTTGCGTGGAGAACGGGAGGCAAAGTCTTTGCTTTCCGGCAAGTTTGTAACTGCAAACACTCTCTTGATTCTAGTTGATGGCGAGAACTCTGGTGAGGTTTTCCGGAGTTCGATTGACGGCTATCAAGGTAGTACTTTCAAGCAGTTGCGTATCAACGAAAATATGAACGAAGAATATGTACTACAAGTTATCAACTTGCATAGGAAAATCTTGAGAGAAAGTAAGGTTGGGTCTGCCATTCCTCACTTGAACAAGAAAATATTTAAAGCTATCGAAGTTCCTATTCCACCTTACAAGGAACAACAAAAGATTATAAAGGCTATAACTAAAGCGTTTATGTCTTTAGATTTGATAATGGAGAGTTTATAGACTCTCCATCATCAAATCCAATTGAGAAAACAAAATCTGTATTTTAGACTTAATTCGTTTTTGTTCTGCTAATGGGGGTAGCATTATTTTAATAGAACGCATATCGGTTTGCGTAAGTTTCAAGCGTGTACTTCCATTTACGTATTCAGAATAATCAATTTGATTAAGTGAGTACTGTAGAAATTCAAAATCAATTTTAGGAGATAGGATATGAGCATGATTATTTACCCAGCTTTTTCCACTAATAGAATATGCCTTAATTGCATTTTTATCAAGGAATGGTGCACCATCTTCACCAAGCAATAAATAATTGCCATTTATAATATAGTCGTCTATCAGTCCAACTTGACCTGTCGCACCATAATAAGGGTACAATTCATCGATTTGCCTATTCCTTATACGTGAATCTCGTTCACTAGAATTAATCGGTTTTCGTAAATTATCCAATATGTCTGCTACTTGTTCAAGCCTACAAGCAGTCCATCCATCAGGCAACTGCGTATAATGCCCGATACGTTCTGCTATATTGTTACTGTATTCATTATAAATCAATGTAATATGGTAACAAAATTCAAAAATTATTTGGCAAAAACTAATCTTGCCAAGAACACCGTCACCTCTTATGTGTGGACGGTGCAGTATTTCCTCAACCATTATGGAGAAGTAAACAAGAAGAACCTTTTGGCATACAAGGGGTATTTGGTAGAGAACTTCAAGCCGCAGACTGTGAACCTGAGATTGCAAGGTATCAATAAGTTCTTGGAGTTTACGAAACAAGAAAAACTAAAAGTGAAGTTCGTAAAGGTGCAACAAAAGAACTTTTTGGAAAATGTAATCAGCGATGCCGATTACAAATTTCTCAAAG
>OOCV01001090.1_pt1 | contig 12342 bp, 9 predicted proteins | sample 1671061 | NCBI WGS metagenome assembly OOCV01 (sample SAMN06348118, study PRJEB24527) | human gut metagenome | biome: human gut; feature: ankylosing spondylitis patient; material: feces | host: Homo sapiens | place: China | collected 2015-10
GTGATACGACCGAGCGTCCGGAGGCTCTCGCGGCAGGTACGGTGAAACTGGTCGGTACGGACTATGACAAGATCGTGAGCGAGGTCTCGGCGTTGCTTGATGATACGGCTTATTACGATGCGATGAGCAAGGCGGTCAATCCCTATGGCGATGGATTGGCTTGTGGAAGGATCGTGGAATTTTTGAACCGGAAGGAATGAGGGTCTTGATCGTTTCTCCCTCTTATCTTCCGGAGATCGGTGCGGCACCCTCACGCATTACGAACATGGCGGAGGGACTGTCCGGCTTAGGGATAAAGGTGGATGTGTTGACTTGCTTACCCAATTATCCCAAGGGACGTATCTTTGATGGATATAGGGGGGCTTTTTCCAAGACAGAGGATGTAAACGGGATAACGGTCTTCAGGTACTGGACGTATGCCTCGATCTCGAGGAGGCCGTTGGTCCGTCTTGCCAGTATGTGCTCTTTCGCCACGACCCTTTGGTGTTTCGCTCTCAAGCGTAAGCATATAAAATCTTATGATAAGGTGATCATCCAGACCCCTCCTGTTTTGGCGGCGGCCTCGGCCATGTTGCTTTTTCGTTGTTGCTACCGGAAAAAGGTGGTACTGAACGTCTCAGACCTTTGGCCATTGTCGGCCGTGGAGCTGGGGGCCATGAAAGAGGGTGGCGTTTATCATAGGGTGATGGGGCGTATCGAGCGGTTCCTTTATCGTAAGGCCACGGCCTGTCAAGGGCAGAGTAAGGAGATCGTGGATTATATAAAACGGTATGAGCCGGGCAAGGCCTCGTTCTTGTATCGGAATTTGCAGCATCGTTTTGTTTTACCGAATCAACCCCCTTCTTCTCGAAAGCCTTTCAGGATCGTCTATGCCGGTTTACTGGGCGTGGCGCAGAATATATTGGAGTTGATAGAGTGTGTCGATTTTAAAGGGATGGGAGCGGAGCTTCATTTATTTGGAGGGGGCAATCAAGCCTTGGAGATAGAGGATTATGTGAGAACACATGATAGAGGTGTCTTTTATCATGGCTCTTTGCCCAAGGAACGGATGCGTGAGGAGCTTACACGTTACCATGCCTCCATTATCCCCTTGACGGTTCGTATAAGGGGGGCGGTACCTTCTAAATTATTTGATTTGCTACCGTTAGGCGTTCCTATCTTGTTTTGCGGAGGCGGCGAGGGCGAGGAGATTGTAAAGGAGAATCAGTTGGGCCTTGTCTCGGCCCCCGGAGATTATGAGCGACTTTCTAAAAATATACAAGCCATGAGCCACTTGCCGGATGAGGAGTATCGACAGCTAAAAGCGAACTGCTTAAGATTATCCCAGACGACTTTCTGTTTTGAAAGGCAACTGGAGGTGTACAAACGTTTTTTATCGGCTTTCTAATTTCAGGATGAAATCCCTTAAACATTTTGCAGGGATGCCCTGTTATAGATATAGTAGTGTGTTTTTCATGGTATTAGATTTTTAGATTAGTAATTAGGTTGTTCATTCAGTTCGGGAGAATAGGATGTTGGTTTCTAAATATGAGAGCCGGAAAGGTGAGAATGATTTCTCTCGTTTCCGGCTATTCTTTTTTATTTAAAACTCGTCATTGGCGTAAAGACTCAATAGGTTTTTCAGCTCATAATCGAATATCTCGTCATCCTTGAAGAAGCGTTTCAATTCGATCTCGGCTGTCTCCGGTGAGTCTGATGCGTGTACGATATTCTCTTGTACGCTCATACTATAATCTCCCCGTATCGTACCGGGAGCGGCGTTTCTACCATTGGTAGCGCCGGCCAAGGTTCTTACTACATGTATGGCATCTACCCCTTCCCAGCAACATACAATTACCGGGCATACACTCATTGCGTCCTTGATACGTTGGAAGAAAGGCTTTTCTTTCAGGTGGGCGTAGTGCTCACTCAAGATCTCGTCAGTTAGCCAAACCATCTTCATGCCGGCCAGACGGAGTCCCTTCTTCTCGAAACGGTTTACGATTTCACCGATCAGCCCTCGCTGAACGGTACAAGGCTTTAAAATAACCAATGTTTTTTCCATAAGATTTATATTAAAAGATTAAACAAATGTTTGATGTCTTGAATACATGTTAACCTTGCGGCGTTTTATGAATGATAGAGGAATAAAGGATGAAATGTTTTTTAGGATATTTCAAGTATATTTCTATCTTATTCCTCCGCAAGTTAATGGGAATAAACAAATAAACGAGCGATAAGTCTGCTAAACTAAACTAATTTAACATACGTTAATTATTGCTTGAGTTGTTAATCCTTCTGTATTCTTTTCCATTTCCGTGGAATTTCCGGATGAGTCTTGAGAAATTCCCTCAAGGTTTGCCGGTTTACTCCCAGTTTCTTGCTGATATATACTTTAGTCTTATGTTCTTTAATATACTGCAAGATCATCTCTTCCTTACCTTTTAGCTTACAGGCTTCCGGTCGCTCTCCTTTTGGACGGCCCAGTTTGGCACCTTGCACTTTTTTCCGAGCCAACGCTTCTTTCGTTCGTTGCGAAATCAGGTTGCGTTCAATTTCGGCGCTTAGGCTAAATGCGAATGCCAAGATTTTACTGTTAATGTTATTTCCGAGTTCGTAACCTTCCTTTACCGTAAATACAATGATGTCTCTTTCCATACATTGATGAAGGAAGCTCATAACTTGCATAAGATTACGTCCGAGACGTGACAGTTCCGTCGTGATCAGGATGTCGCCTTTACGTATTTGCTTTAATAATTTACCAAGTTGGCGATCGGCGATTACTTTTGTCCCGCTGATCGTCTCATCTACCCACCTGTCGATTCTCATGTTCCTCGATTTTGTGAATTTCTCAATCTCGAATCGCTGGTTTTCAGTAGTTTGTTTGTCTGTACTGACTCTTACATAACCGTATACCATATGTCCTATATTTAATTAAACAACAACCAAGATACTGGAAACGGATTGATTGATAGTGTGTTTTAGTAAAAACAAACTTTTTTATGGGTGTGTTAAAGAAGTTGAGTGGGTTTGAACTCCATACAAATTGTAATAAAAAGGGTTAATGGATATCCGTATAGAAAATTTAAGTTACTTTTGCTTTCGAAAAATAAGAAGGAGTCTTAGAATGATCATGGGTATGAAAAAGTTATTGTCTTTACCTCCAAATTTGGTTGATTGTTTCCATGCGATAGAGCATGTAAGTACAGAGGAATGGTTTTGCACCTCGGATCCGGTAGGTGCCCGCTTGGGATCCGGGGGAGGAACGACTTGGTTGTTGGAAGCCTCCCGGCGAAAAGAGGCCCCTGATGTATCCGTGGAGGAGTGGTTGGGACAGGAGAAGCGTATCTTGTTGCATGCCGGAGGGCAAAGCCGCCGTTTGCCCGGATATGCGCCATCCGGGAAAATATTGACTCCGATCCCTGTGTTTCGCTGGGCAAGAGGGCAGAGGTTATCCCAGAACTTATTGTCTTTGCAATTACCTCTTTATGAACGGATCATGAAAAAGGCGCCGGAATCGCTTCATACCTTGATCGCTAGCGGTGACGTATATATCCGTGCTAACCAGCCTTTGCAGGAGATTCCTGAGGTAGATGTGGTTTGTTACGGTTTATGGGTCGAGCCTTCGTTGGCCAAGAATCACGGGGTTTTTGTATCGAGCCGTAAGTCTCCGGACACTCTGGACTTCATGCTACAGAAGCCTTCGTTGGAAACTTTGGGGGAATTGGCGGGTAGTCATTTATTCTTGATGGATATCGGTATCTGGCTGCTAAGCGACAAGGCGGTGCGGTTATTAATGAAACATTCCTATACCGAGGATGGCAAGGCGATGAAGGCGTATGATTTATATGCTGAATTCGGGTTGGCCTTGGGGAAGAATCCACGTATCACGGACTCGGAGTTGAATCAGCTTTCAGTAGCGATTCTGCCGCTTCCGGGTGGAGAGTTCTATCATTATGGAACTAGCCGTGAGTTGATTTCCTCTACATTGGCGGTACAGAACTTAGTTAGGGATCAACGTGCGATCATGCAGCGTAAGGTGAAACCACATCCCGCCATGTTTGTGCAGAATGCGGTGTTACACCAGAAATTGACCGCTGAGAATTCGGAATTATGGATAGAGAATAGTTATATCGGTGAGAATTGGACGTTACGTGGGCAGCAAATTATAACGGGTGTTCCGGAGAATAATTGGAACTTATCCCTGCCGGAAGGTATCTGTGTAGATGTTGTCCCGGTAGGGGAAACCAATTGGGCGGCAAGGCCCTATGGTTTTAATGACTTGTTTAAAGGGGCCTTGTCTGATGTGTCTACCTTGTTTATGGGGAAACCTATCTTGACTTGGGCGATGGAGCGAGGTATCACCTTGGGAGGGAATGAGGATATACAAAACGCACCTTTGTTCCCTGTTTGCCAAACCGTGGATGAGCTGGGAAAAGTGCTGCGCTGGATGATTACGGAGCCGGATAGGGAAGAGGGAAAGCATATTTGGCTTTCCGCCCGAAAATTATCGGCGAATGATTTGTCCGATCAAGCGAATTTACGCCGTTTAGTAGCTCAGCGAGAAGTTTTCCGTAAAAAAGACTGGTCATTATTGGCCGCTAATCATGAGAAAAGTGTATTCTATCAATTGGATCTTTCGGATGCGGCGGAAAGCTTCGCCAAAGACAAGATTGTCTTACCGAAAGCCCTTCCCGAGGATAATCCGTTGATGAAAAGGATACATAATCATATGTTCCGTTCTCAGGTGATGAAGATCTCGGGGGTAGCGTATAAGGAGGAGGAGCAAAAGGCTTTCGCTTTGTTGCGGGAGGGGCTGGTCGGTTCCGTCCTCGGAAGTAAGCAGCAGCCGTGTTTGAATGTCTATCGGGACCAGATCGTATGGGGACGTAGTCCGGTACGTATCGATTTGGCAGGTGGGTGGACAGATACGCCGCCCTATTGCTTATATGCGGGTGGAAACGTGGTGAACGTGGCGATCGAGTTAAACGGGCAACCACCACTACAAGTCTATATCAAGCCTTCCGATACCCATAAGATTATCCTTCGCTCGATCGATCTGGGAGCGATGGAGGTTATCTCTTCATGGGATGAGCTTCGTGATTATAATAAGGTAGGATCGCCGTTTTCCATCCCGAAAGCGGCTTTGGCCTTAGCGGGATTTGTCCCGGAATTCTCGGCGGAGGCTTATGCTTCTTTGGATGTCCAGCTGGAAGCTTTTGGTAGCGGGCTGGAGATTACCTTGTTGGCGGCGATACCGGCGGGTTCCGGTTTAGGCACTAGCTCGATCCTCGCGGCTACCGTGCTGGGCGCTATCTCTGATTTTTGTGGCTTGGCTTGGGATAAGAATGAGATCGGAAACCGCACCTTGATTTTAGAACAATTGCTGACTACCGGCGGGGGATGGCAAGATCAATACGGTGGTGTATTGCACGGTTTGAAACTCTTGCAAACGAACGAGGGTTTTAATCAGAATCCTTTGGTACGTTGGCTGCCGGAATATTTGTTTACTGATCCGGAATACCGGCCTTGTCATCTTCTTTATTATACGGGAATTACTCGTACGGCGAAAGATATTTTGTCGGAAATCGTACGGGGTATGTTCTTGAATAGCGAGGCGCATTTAGGTCTTTTGTCCGAGATGAAAGCCCATGCGCTCGATATGTACGAGGCGATCCAATGCGGAGACTTCGTGACTTATGGTAAATTGGTCGGAAAGACTTGGGAGCAAAATAAGGCACTCGATTCCGGAACGAATCCGGCGGCGGTGGAAGCTATTATCTCCAAGATACAGGCTTATGCCTTGGGATATAAACTTCCGGGAGCAGGCGGTGGTGGTTACTTATATATCGTAGCGAAAGACCCGGGTGCGGCCCTGCAAATCCGAAAGATATTGACTCTTTCTCCACCCAATTCGAACGCCCGGTTCGTGGAGATGAGCTTGTCGAATAAGGGGCTTCAGATTAGTCGTTCGTAGGTTCGTGCCACGCCGGTATAGGCGAGGGCACACGCCAGTATAGGTGTTGGCTTACGCTGGTATAGATACAGGCCTATGCCTATACTGCTGAGGGGCGTTGCGTATATACGTGTGTATTTTTGCCTGTTTTGTTGCTAATTGGAATATATTGCATGTGTTTTGGAACATTTATATAAATGATCCTGTTGTACTTTTGCGGAGTTTAATGAGGTGTCAGATCTGATGGGGAAGAGAATTGTTTTTATATGGCTTTTATTGGCGTTCGCTTGGGTAGCGAAGAGCCAGAACTACATGATAAAAGGAATCGTGACTGATTCCATTACGGGAGAACCTTTGCCTTATGTGGCTGTGATTTTGAAGGGAACTACGATAGGTGCTACGACAGATCTGGATGGGGCTTTTACGCTTTCCTCTTCATCTAAGGTACGTACTTTACAGGTCTCTTATTTGGGTTATACGGAGAAAGAATTGAAATTCGTTCCGGGTAAAGCGGAACATTTGAAGATTCAGCTAGCTCCGACAAGTATTAATTTGTCGGAGGTGATCATCAAGCCGGGAAAGGAAAGATATCGGAAGAAGGATAATCCTGCGGTTACCTTTATCAAAAACGCTATCGCACGTCGGGAGAGCAACGATCCTCGTAATCATGATTATTTTCGGTATGATCAATACGAGAAGATGGTCTTCGCTATGAACGATTACCAACCGAAACCGAAAAAGGATGGAAAGGCGGGAAAGTTTGACTTCTTGACTGAGTTTATCGATACGTTGGAGGTGGGAAAGACGATCTTGCCGGTATCCGAACGTGAGAAAATCCAGACCGTTTATTATCGTAAAGACCCGAAGACGGAAAAGAGGGTCGTTCAGGCTACGAAAGCGGCTGGTGTGGATGAGGTCTTCTCACGAGACGGTATGCAACAGTTCTTGAATGAGGTATTCCGGGAAGTGAATATCTTCCAGAATGATATTCCTTTGTTCTTGAACCGTTTCGTAAGCCCTATGTCTACGATGGGACCTAACTTCTATAAATATTATTTGCTAGACACGGTGGAGGTCGCCGGACAGAAGTGTGTGGATTTGGGTTTCGCTCCGTTTACTCCGGAGACGTTCGGCTTTACGGGACATCTTTTTATCACGTTGGATTCTACTTATTTCGTGCAGAAGGTTAAGTTGAATGTCCCGAAGAAGATCAACTTGAATTTTGTCGGTGGAATGACGATCGAGCAGACTTTCGACCGTGCCCCGGATGGGACTCGTATCATTACGAAAGATGATATCAACGTGGACTTCAAATTGACGGAGAAATCGAAAGGAATGTATGCCCGCCGTTTGAATATCTATTCGAATCAAGCGTTTGAGGGACCCGATGATCCTAAAGTATTCGAGGAGAGCGCACCTATTATTATACCGATGGAAGCTTATCGCCGTTCGGCGGATTTCTGGGAGGAGAATCGTCCTACTGAGGCGGGAACTCGCAAGCAGAATAACGTGGAGTTGCTAATGGCGAAACTTCGTTCCGTTCCTATTTTCTATGTGACGGAGAAGGTTGTTTCGATCCTTACCTCCGGTTATATCGCGACGAATAAGATTCCGGCGAAGAGCAAGTTCGAGTTTGGCCCGATGAACACCTATATCAGTGGTAACGCGATTGAGGGGGCCCGCTTCCGTGTCGGTGGAACCACGACAACGGCGTTCAGTAAACGTCTTTTCTTGGATGGTTATTTGGCTTATGGATCGAAAGACCGCAAGTTGAAATATGATGGTATCGTAGAATATTCTTTTATCGATAAGAAGGATTATCGGAAAGAATTTCCCGTGCATTCTATTCGCTTCGAGTACCTATATGATATCAACCAGTTAGGTCAGCAGTATATGTATACCAACAAGGATAATATGTTCTTAGCCTTGAAGCGGCAGAAGGATACACGTGCCACCTATTTAAGGAATATGGAACTGACCTATTACCGTGAACATTATAACGGCTGGGCTTATGGGGCGGTACTTCGGAATTTTAAGGAATACTCAACCGGTTACGCTGCGTTCGACCGTATCGGTCCGGATGGCCAGATCACGGCTACCGATTCCTACCGGATGTCGGAAGTGGAGTTTAAGTTCCGTTTTGCCCCGAATGAGAAATTCTACCAGACTCGTAATTACCGTTATCCGATTACGCTTGACGCACCGGTATTCACCTTGAACCATACGATGGCTTTCCAAGATGTATTAGGTAGTTCGTATGATTATCAGAAGACGGAGATCGGTATCCAGAAACGCTTCTGGTTCTCTGCTTTCGGTTATGTGGATATTCTCGCTAAAGCAGGTAAAGTTTGGACAAAAGCCCCTTATCCTTTGTTGATCTTGCCAAACGCAAACTTGTCGTATTTGGTGCAACCGGAATCTTATACGAATATGAATGCGATGGAGTTCATCAACGATGAGTACGCTTCGTGGGATATTACTTATTTCATGAACGGAGCCTTGTTGAACCGTATCCCGCTTATCAAGAAGTTAAAATGGAGAGAGGTCTTTTCTTTCCGGGGTATGTTCGGACACTTGACGGATAAGAATAATCCGTATATCAGTGAGCAGAATGAGGGCTTGTTCTTATTCCCGCAGGGCTCTTACCTGATGGACCCGTCTACTCCTTATATGGAGGCGGGTGTCGGTATCGAGAATATCTTTAAGTTCTTGCGTTTGGATTATGTATGGCGTCTGACCTATAAGGATCATCCGGGCATCCAGACAAAGGGTATACGTTTTATGATGAAGCTATCCTTCTAGGGCAAGTATTATTTCCAGTCGCTGAACTCAAAACTTAATTGTTCCCAACGGTCTTTCGTATGAGGCTCCTCTTTTACGGGATTAGATACGGATAGGCCGATCAGTCGGATGGGATGCTCGGTATATTCCACTTCTTTCAGTAATTCCTTGGCCAAGGGAAGGATCTTATCTAAGGTTGTTAACTCTTCCGGACGGCTGAGGCTTCTCGTGATTTGGTTGAAATCATGGAACTTGACCTTTAAGGTCAGTGTGTTTCCCTTGAATCCGGAACGTTCCAGCCTGCCGATAAGTTCGGTCGCTACGTGATAAAGCTCGATGATAACAGAGGATTTGCGGGAGATATCTTTTTCTAGCGTATGCTCGCAACCTACCGACTTCCGGATTCGTACCGCTTCTACGGGACGGTTGTCTATACCTCTGGCAAACTCATAATAAAGTATTCCCGCCTTTCCGAACTGGCGGGTAAGCATCTCCCCCGAACATTCCCGTAATTGCAGTCCGTTGTGGATACCGAGCGTATGCATTTTTCGGGCTGTTACGGGACCTACTCCCCAGAAAGACTCGATGGGAAGACGGGCTATGAAATCGAGGGCTTGGCTTGGGTGAATGGTACATAATCCATTGGGTTTTCGATAATCCGAGGCTATTTTCGCTAGAAATTTGTTGTAGGAGACTCCCGCTGACGCTATCAGGTTCAAGTTTTCCCAGATCCGTTTCTTGATCTCCTTGGCGATATCTACAGCGAGAGAGATGCCTTGTTTATTATCGGTGACATCCAAGAAGGCTTCATCCAAGGAAAGGGGTTCTATGATATCCGTATAATCGTGGAAGATCTCGTGGATCTGGCGTGAGACGGATTTATATACGTCCATCCTTCCGTGTACGAATATCAGGTCCGGGCATAAACGTTTGGCTTTTTGAGACGCCATGGCGGAACGTACCCCATATTTCCGGGCCTCGTAGCTAGCGGCGGCTACTACGCCTCTCTGCTCCGCATGCCCGACCGCTAGGGGTTTTCCTCGCAACTCCGGATGGTCTCGTTGTTCCACCGAGGCATAAAAGGCATCCATATCGATATGTATGATCTTTCTCAAGATAGCTCTTTTATTACTGATATTCGCGATAAGCCCCTTCGTCGGTTTATGAAGCCGATAACCGCATTATAAGATCTCTACGGAGTTAATGACGATATTCTCGGTCGGACGATCTTGCTTGTTGGTCTTGGAGGACTGTATGGCGTCTACGACATCCATGCCTTCTACCACTTCGCCGTAAACCGTGTATTGATTGTCGAGGAACGGTACGCCACCTACATTCTTGTAAGCCTCACGGAGTTCCGGGTTTAACTTTACCTCGTCTTTCCGCTTCTCGGCCTCCAGCTCGGTCTTGCCGATCAAGGTATCACGAAGGATCGCCAGTTCTTCCTTGTTACCACTGCGATAGAATTCCATGATCTTAGGCTTGTTCTCGTTTTGCAGGCGGGCGAATATCTCTTGTTTCAGACGGCCTTCCAGTTGCTTTTCCATCTGGTTCAACTCTTGTTCCGAATACTTTTTCCCCGTTACGATATAGAATTGGGAGGCGGAAGAGGCCTTTTCCGGGTTCACTTCGTCTCCGGTACGTGCGGCGCAAAGGGCTCCTTTCTTATGGAAATATTTCGGGTAACGGAATTCGGCGGGAACGGTATAGCCCAGATCGCCCGCTCCCAGTTGCTTGTTCATTGGGGCATCCTTGGAAGTTACGTCACCTCCTTGTATCATGAAATCCTTGATCACACGGTGGAACAGCAAGCCGTTATATTGCCCTTCTTTTAACAACTTGATAAAGTTATCACGATGTAATGGCGTGTCGTTATATAATTTCAGCTTTATATCTCCTTTGTTGGTGTGCATAAGCACCCTTGTCTCAGTTGCTTGATTTTCCATTTTACTTATTTTTCTATGAGTTTCATTGACTTGATCTTTATGTTCTTCGTGGGCCTGTCTTCGGCGTTCGTCTCGACGAACTGTATCTTATCCACGACTTTCATACCCTGTATAACCTCTCCGAACACCGTATAGTTGCCGTCCAGATGAGGCGTTCCGCCTTCCAGCATATAGGCTTCTTTTTGCTCCGGCGTAAACTCGATGCCTTTCTCCTTGGTCATCTTATCTAGCTCCATCTCCGTAAAGAACTTTCCGGTCACGATATAGAATTGAGTCGCTGATGAGGCCTTCTCGGGATTCTCCTCATCCGGGGTACGTGCGGCACAGAGCATTCCCCGCTTATGGAAATATTTCGGATACACGAACTCGGCGGGGATGGTGTAATCTAGATCTCCGTCGCCCAGATGTGCGTCCAAGGGAGCGTCTTTCGAGTTGATATCGCCTCCTTGTATCATGAATTGCTTGATAACCCGATGGAACAATAATCCATCGTAACGGTGTTCTTTTACGTTCTTGATAAAATTATCCCTGTGCAACGGCGTGTCGTTGAACAGTTTCACCTTAATCTTACCCATATCCGTATCAATCAGCACCAATGTCTCAGTCTCTTGCGCATGCAGCGGGCATAGCGAAAGCATAAATACCGAAACAAACAACATCGTAAGAATCCGTCTCATATTTATTTCTATTAGTTTTAGATGGACAAAAATAAGAATAAATATCGATATCTATGATCAAAGGAATAGGTCTAAACATGATTTCTTTGGTAGGAAACCGTAATAGCGTTACAAACATCTGTAATATATGCACATCGTTTTATGTTGAATCTAGGTAATTTTGTCATAGAAATTTAAAACTCTAAATTCAATATACTATGAGAGCAAGTATCTTAGCTATTTTAATTTTAGGGGGGATTGTCTTAAACATAAAGGCTCAGTTTTCTTATAATGAAAAGGGTCAAGCCATCCCTCCTGCATCACAACCTTTCGGCAAAGAGGCTTTTGAGTCAACCGGGCATACGGTTATACGCTGGTTGGGGAACGCTGGCTTTCTGATTAATAGCCGTGGTACGTGTTTGATGGTCGATCCTATGTTGAAGGGATTTGATATGCCTTTGTTAATAAATATGCCGATTGCCCCTAAAGATGTTCCCCATTTGGATGCGGTATTGATCACTCATTGCGACAATGATCATTACAGTGTTCCTACTTGTACGGAAATGTCTTCTGTATGCCGGGAATATCATTCTACATTCTACATGGATTCTTTGATGGAAACACAGGGTTTGAACTCTTTCGGACATCGTATCGGGGAGACTTTTAATGTTGGTCCGATTTCTATCAAGTTAACTCCGGCTTACCATACGTGGCAAAATGAGTATCCGGGATATACGCGTGAATTTAAGGTTGAAGATTATTGTGGTTTCCTCATGAAAACACCGGATGGCTTAATTTGGGCACCGGGAGATTCCCGCTTTCTTCCTGAGTTCTTGGAATTACCTGCCCCGGACGTGATTTTTTTTGATTTTTCGGATGATTCATGGCATATAGGATTGGAGGGAGCCATAAAGATCGCAAATGCTTATCCTAAAGCGCAGCTTCTCCTGTCTCATTGGGGAACGGTGGATGCTCCCGATATGAAACCATTCAATGCCGACCCTAAAATGCTAGAAGAGCGTAT
>OOCV01001128.1_pt1 | contig 11963 bp, 9 predicted proteins | sample 1671061 | NCBI WGS metagenome assembly OOCV01 (sample SAMN06348118, study PRJEB24527) | human gut metagenome | biome: human gut; feature: ankylosing spondylitis patient; material: feces | host: Homo sapiens | place: China | collected 2015-10
ACCAAACTTTGTTAACCTTAAATCTAATACTATTATGAAAAAACCACGATGCAAATATACGGACTTTTCAATTCCTGTCAAGGGTTATAATGCTAAATTATGTTTTACGACATATAACAAAAACAAAAAGGCGCCTTTCTTTTAGAGAAAGACGCCTTTTCCATGATATACTAATCAAATATTAGTCTTGTAATTTAGCGCAAATGAACTCGCGGTTCAAACGAGCGATGTTGCTAACGGAGATATTCTTCGGACATTCCATCTCGCAAGCACGTGTGTTCGTACAGTTACCGAAGCCAAGCTCATCCATTTTAGCGACCATAGCTTTGGCACGGCGAGCAGCCTCGACTTTACCTTGAGGCAACAAAGCCAGCTGGCTAACCTTAGCGGATACGAATAACATAGCGGAACCATTCTTACAAGCGGCAGCACAAGCGCCACAACCGATACAAGCGGCAGCGTCCATGGCTAAGTCTGCGTCCTTCTTTGGGATAGGTATCGCATTAGCGTCGGGTACACCACCTGTGTTGACAGATGTGAAACCACCCGCTTGGATGATTTTGTCGTAAGCGTAGCGGTCTACCATCAAGTCGCGGATAACAGGGAAACCTGCGGAACGCCACGGTTCGATCGTGATCGTCTCTCCATCGTGGAAACGACGCATATATAACTGGCAAGTCGTAGCTCCAGTTGCCGGTCCGTGCGGGTGTCCGTTTACATACAATGAACACATGCCACAGATACCCTCGCGGCAGTCGTGATCGAATACGATCGGTTCCTTACCCTCGTTGACCAACTGCTCGTTCAAGATATCCAACATTTCCAAGAAAGAGACACTCTGATTGATCTTCTCAATTTTGTATGTCTCGAACTGTCCTTTCTCCTTCGGACCTCTCTGACGCCAAACCTTAAGTGTTACACTTATATCTTTATCCATGATTCTAATTTTTTCTGAGATTGATGATTATTACTTCTTGTAGTTACGTGTTTGAGGAACAACGAACTCATAGTTCAAATCCTCTTTCAACATGACAGGATCTTTGTCCTCGCCTTGGTACTCCCAGCAAGATACGTACATGAACTTATCGTCATGACGCAAGGCCTCACCTTCTTCTGTCTGGTGCTCCGTACGGAAGTGACCACCACAAGACTCAGCGCGGTCCAAAGCATCGTGTGCCATCAATGTACCGATCTCGATAAAGTCGGCTACACGTAATGCTTTCTCTAACTCGGTATTCAAGTTGTCTGCGTTGCCTGGGATGAATACGTTGCTCCAGAACTCTTTCTTCAAGTCTTTCAGCATCTGGATAGCTTCTTGCAAACCTTTTGCGTCGCGTGCCATACCGATATGTTCCCACATGATATGACCTAGTTTGCGGTGGATAGTGTCTACGGTTTCTTTACCCTTGACGTTCATCAATTTTTGGATACGATCCTTGATGGCCTTTTCTGCCTCGACGAACTCCGGCAGATCCGTGCTGAAGCGAGGAACTTGGATTTGGTCGGACAAATAGTTCTGGATCGTGTATGGTAATACGAAATAACCATCGGCCAATCCCTGCATCAAAGCGGAAGCACCTAAACGGTTCGCTCCGTGATCGGAGAAGTTTGCCTCACCGATAGCGAACAGACCCGGAATGGAGGTCATCAACTCATAGTCAACCCACAATCCACCCATTGAGTAGTGCAATGCCGGGTAGATCATCATCGGAGTCTCGTATGGATTATCGTTCGTGATCTCTTCGTACATATCGAACAAGTTACCGTATTTCTGCTTAACGACCTCTTTACCCAAGCGATTGATCGCGTCGGAGAAATCCAAGAATACGGCCAAGCCCGTGCTGTTCACGCCGAAACCTGCGTCGCAACGCTCTTTAGCGGCACGAGAAGCCACGTCGCGAGGAACCAAGTTTCCGAATGCCGGATAACGACGCTCCAAATAATAATCACGGTCTGCCTCGGGAATATCTTTACCTTTCTTCGTTCCGGCCTGTAGAGCTTTAGCGTCTTCCAGTTTCTTCGGAACCCAGATACGGCCGTCGTTACGCAAGGATTCGGACATCAAAGTCAATTTAGATTGGAAGTCACCTTTCACCGGTACGCAAGTCGGGTGGATCTGAACCATACAAGGATTAGCGAAGTAAGCGCCTTTCTTGTAGCATTGCCATGCGGCGGAACCGTTAGATGCCATAGCGTTGGTTGACAAGAAGAACGTATTAACGTAACCACCCGTAGCTACAACTACAGCGTGAGCGGCGTAACGCTCGATCTTACCTGTAATCAAGTTGCGGGCGATGATACCACGAGCACGACCGTCTACCTTAACTACATCCAACATCTCATGACGAGTGTACATCTTAACCTTACCCAAACCGATCTGACGGCTCAACGCTGAATAAGCACCTAACAAAAGCTGCTGGCCCGTCTGGCCACGGGCGTAGAACGTACGCGATACCTGAGCGCCACCGAATGAACGGTTATCCAACAAACCACCATATTCGCGAGCGAAAGGAACGCCTTGAGCCACGCACTGGTCGATGATTGAGTTAGAAACCTCAGCCAAACGATAAACGTTAGCCTCACGAGCACGGTAGTCACCACCTTTGATCGTATCGTAGAACAAACGGTAAACAGAGTCACCATCATTCTGGTAGTTCTTAGCGGCGTTGATACCACCTTGAGCGGCGATAGAGTGCGCACGGCGGGGAGAATCTTGGATACAGAAGTTCAATACGTTGAATCCCATCTCTGCCAAAGATGCGGCAGCGGAAGCTCCGGCCAAACCTGTACCGACTACGATAACATCCAAACGACGCTTGTTAGCGGGGTTCACCAATTTCTGGTGATTTTTATAATTTGTCCAGCCAACGGGCCTTGAGGTATTTTAGAATTTATTTCAGACATAATGATTTAATTTCAAAAGTTCTTAATTATAAAACCTGTAGCTTGCAATTAAGCACCTACTCCGTTTAGGAAGAAGATGATAGTAATGATCGCGAAAAGTCCGCAAATAACCGTAGCTACGATCTTAGAGATACATTCCCAACGGTTCATCCAGATCGTATTATTCCAACCAATTGTTTGGATAGCGCTCCAGAACCCGTGAGTCAAGTGGAACCACAAAGCCACGTACCAGATCAAATAAAGAACAGTGATCACGGCATTACCTTGGAAGTAATAGTTGATAAAAGCGGCTCCGTCTTGTGGAGATACCATAGCTGACCCCAATGCAACTTCGTGATGACCGATCAATTCGGCGAACATCATCTTATACCAGAACTGGCTGAAGTGCAACAGCATGAACAGGATAACAATCAAACCCAAAACGAACATGTTCTGAGATGCCCATTCCACGCCTTTCGGACGAGCGTTGATAGCGTAACGGTCGTTACCACGTGCCTTACGGTTTTGCAAGGTAAGAATGATAGCGTACACGAAGTGGATCACAACGCCTGCGGCCAATACGAGAGTAGCTGCCACAGCGTACCAATTAGAGCCCAACAGCGAACAAACCATGTTATAAGCCTCTCCGGAGAAAACGGCCGCCACGTTCATCGACAGGTGGAACAATAAGAACAGAACAAGAAAGAGGCCTGATATACTCATTATCAGCTTCTTCCCGATAGAAGAATTAAGTAACCACATAAGATAATAATTTAAGTTATTTAATTGTATTTAGAAATTTCTACTTAAACTATGTAATTATCACGCAAAGGTATGCTAAATCCATATATTGCGCAAACGATTAAAGAAATATTTCTGCATTAATGGGAGAGGTCAGGGCATGTGTCCCGACACATGGAATAATGCGGAAGGAAAAGGCTTTCCTTATGAATAATTTATATACATTTGCCTATATGCGTAAGGATTTGAATGGGTCACGGCATTTTTCCATAGGGATCAAGTTTACGATCTTATTATTTACGATCGTGATCTTGGTTCTTGTGCTTTTTTCATATAGGAGCGACAAGCATGGCAACCTGTTCTGGCAGGTAGAGAAATTGATTCCGCATCATCCGGACAGTGCTTTGGTGTTATTAGAGAAAGTGAGGGATATCAATGGATTATCGCTTCGAGAGAAAGCCCGTTATTGTCTGTTATGGACCGAATCACGGGATGAGGCGGGATTGAGGCATACATCGGATTCCATAATCTCTATCGCTACGGATTATTATAGGACGACACGAGGCTGTTACTGGCCTCCCAAAGCTTGGTTTTACCGGGGGAAAGTCTATGAGGATATGGATCAACCGTCCCTAGCTTTGGAATGCTATTTACGTGCGTTGGAATATGAGGGAGAGAATTGGGATTATGAATTCTGGGGAAGGTTATATAACCAAATGGGGATGCTGTACGCCGAGCAGGAATTATATGGCAAGGCTATGTCTTTTTTGAGAAAAGCGAGTGCTCAATATCAGTTATTGAACGATGCGGCCGGACAAGACCGGATACTGACCGAGGTCAAGAAATACGAGATGTTACGGGATTCTATCGGATCACTATCAGCGAGAGAATCGATTTATCAGATCACTTCCCGCTATGATGTAAGGCCGATCCGTGAGGACTTGTCTAAGAAAGAGTTGATGCTATTACAAAGGGGACAGGAGCGTTATCTGTACGCATTTATTATCGGCATAATCCTATTTATTTGCTTCCTCCTTTATCGGCGATGGAGAAATACGCAGGAAAACGCTCTTCGAAGGGAAGAAGCCTTGCGACGTTCGATTGCTAGCCAGCAACAACGTATGCGAGAAGAAAAAGAAGAGAATGAACGGCAAATCACCCTTTTGGAAAAAAGAATTACGAAAATAAAGGAAGAAAAGGATCAAGAGTTGATGTTGGTTTCCTTACAATTGGAAAAACAACGGCTGGAAATTTGTAACGAGTCGATTCTTAATAAGGAGAGTAAGCATTTATTATCTGTCGCGATCTTGCGGAAATCGGAGGTCTATGAGAAGTTTCACGATCGGGATGCCGGCAAGATTATCTCTGAGGATTGGGAGCTTTTGGAGGTTTTGTTGAATAAGGCTTATGATGACTTTACCTTACGGCTGAAAAAGCTATATCCTGTTATTTCCGATACGGAGTTGAAGGCCTGTATGCTCACGAAAATCGGTGTTCCCGCCAACCAGATCACACGGGTATTGAAATATAATAGTTCGGTACTTCGTCCTCGTCTATTCCGGAAGATTTTTAAGAAAGAAGGTTCTACGGAGGCATTTGTGGAGTTTATATCAAACTTTTGATTATTATATATTTATAGCGGTCTTGGCAGGTTTGTTCTCATTTTTGTTCTCATTTATTATGTGATTTGTGAGATATACGGGATATTTTTGGAGGCAAAAAAGCATGGTTATGAAAAGTGTAAAGTTAGCCTCTATCTTGTTTTATTTAAATAGTGTTTTTGTCGTTTCTTGTTTCGTGTCATGCGGTTCTTCGCCAACGGAAGCGTCCTCTCTTTTAACTGCGGATATAAGAGGGGGGATGGATAAACCGGGGCTATTGGAATTAGGCGATGAGATCAAGGGGGTTACTTTTGTCCCTTTAGAGGTGACCACGGATGATGCCTCGTTGATAGACGGAGTTTATGATTATGCCGTGACAGATCGATATATCTATGTGTTTCCCGTAAAAGAGCCCCGTATCGTCCTGTTCGATCGGCAAGGGCGTTTTATCCGGACGTTGGTAAAAGAAGGGCAGGGGCCGGGTGAATTTAGCGGTATTCTGCCATGTATCCAAGTGGACGAACGTAATGATCGCCTTTTTTTATTTAGTAATAATCGAGTTTGGGAATATACGTTAGAAGGTGAATTTATCGGACAATCCACCCATGAGTATTCGGTAATCTATATGCGTCATATCGGAAAGGATCGTTTCGCCGCCATATCATTCCCTTTTCAGCCTTTCAACGGAGGGGGATTCGGATTGGGCCTATTTTCGAGGAAAGGGGATACGATAGCGATCAAGAATGATTTTTATTCCTTTTTATTACCCCATGAGAAGAGCGGGTTCACGACAAGTATCGCCTCCGCTTATTCTGATGCGCAAAACTCCGTGTTGTTTAAGACCGGTAGTAATGATACGGTCTTCTGTATCTCGGCGGATCGAATAAGTGCGGCTTGTGTCCTTGATCTGAAAAACTCGGATGCGGAAGTGATTCGTTCGTTGGATGTTACGGACATGAGTAATTTGCGAATTGAAAAAAAGGACCCCAAGGATATCTTTGTGCAAGATATGATTGAGTTTCCGGCACATTATTATTTCCGTTTATTGTATAACCAAGGCTATTATATCGCCTCTGTGGATAAAAAAACGGGAAAGACACTCGTGGAAAAATGCGAGATGCCGGGGTCTATCTATGAACTGGCGGACGCGAACCTTCAACATGGCATGCAGGGTACGAGAAGTTATCGGAATTTCCCGGTCTGGGGGAGGGTCATAAAAGATGAGTTGGTACAAGTAGTGACCCCGTATGAGCTAAACTTATATAAGTCGCTTCACTCGATCACGATTCCGCAGGAGTTGGACTTAAAAGGAGAGGAGGGCAATCCGGTTTTTGTGTTCTATTCGCTTATTTGACTTCGATATGTATCGCTCGGTTGTACTTCTTGTAATAATCTAGCGATAGAAGCTATGTTCTTTTATCTTTTCTATGTCTTTGATGGCTATTAGTGTTATTTAACATATTGTTTATATTTATATTACGAATATTTCGTATGTTTGCGAAACCGACGTAATATCCGGGTATGCTTAGAGGTTGGTAAGTATGTGTAATAACGGTATAAATAACATTAAAACTGATTGAAAATGAAAAAGGCGATTATGAACACAATGATCATCCTGTTCGCTTTGGCGATGTGCGTAGGATGCGGACAGTCTTCGGAACAAAAAGAAGAAAGTGTTCCGACAGATGTAACAAAGGCAGAAAAACAAGAGCAAGTACAGGTGGAAGCGGAGGACGAAGATACGCTGGAAAATGGAGAGCAGGTATTTAGGGTAGTAGAGGTGATGCCGAAGTTTCCCGGCGGTGATGCGGAGCTTTTGAAATTTATAGCCAAGAATGTAAAGTATCCACAAGAAAGCCAAAACAAAGGAGAGCAAGGCCGTGTGATTTGTTCGTTTGTGGTAACGAAGGATGGAACACTTACGAATTACAAGGTCATTAGAGGAATCTCCCCGGCATTAGACCAAGAGGCGGTTCGAGTTTTGCAAATGATGCCTCGTTGGACACCGGGCACGCAAAGAGGCGAGCCGGTAGCCGTGAAATATACGGTGCCGATCACATTTAAGTTGCAATAATTCACGATTGCAGGTCTTGTGATTCTTATTTAATGTTAATTAACGTGCCTTCCGCATGCCGTTTACGACTATTTCGTAGCTTTGTGGATATACATTAATAAAAGGATAAGATTTATGGAGAAGCTAACGATGCAGGAAGAAGAGGCGATGCGCTGGATTTGGCGGATCGGTCCTTGTTTTGTGAAAGATGTGCTGGCCAAATACGAGGACCCGAAACCTCCTTATACGACGCTCGCTTCCGTGATCAAGAATCTGGAGCGAAAGAAGTACGTGAAGGCGAAACGTTATGGAAATACGTATGAATACCGTCCTTTGATAGAGGAAACGGAATATAAACGTACGTTCCTTGGCGGCGTGGTAACGAATTATTTCGCTAACTCGTATAAAGAAATGGTTTCTTTCTTTGCGAAAGATCAGAAAATCTCTACGGATGATCTAAAGGATATCATCGATTTGATTGAGAAAGGAAAAGAATAACCTAAATCCCACATACCATGACACCGGAATTTGCCTACTTATTGAAGGTAAATGTAGCCTTTGTACTCTTTTACGCCTTCTACCGGTTGTTCTTCTATAAGGACACGTTCTTCAAGCTACGTCGTGCGATATTGCTGGCGTTCTTTGGCTTGGCTCTGTTTTATCCTTTGCTGAACATCCAAGATTGGGTAAGGCAACAAGAGCCTATAGCAGATGTGATTTATATGTATTCCGCTATGTTGCCTGAGGCGACGGCGAAAGCGGATGCCGCGGCGTCCGTGGATTGGTATGGATGGTTGCTGGGATCTTTGGGGTTTATTTATTGGGGGATCGTAGCGTTCTTATGCGGACGTTTTCTCGTGCAATTAAGCAGTATCTTATGGTTGGCTCATACCAGTGAGCGTGTTGTTATTCATGAAACTCCGGTTTATGCGTTGCGGAAGGCCGCCGGGCCATTCTCCTTTTTCCGTATGGTCTTCTTGCATCCGGAGAGTCATTCGGATAAGGAAACGGATGAGATATTGACACATGAATGTACGCACGTATCCCAATGGCACTCGATTGACGTGATCTTGAGCGAGATGATGTGTATGGCTTGCTGGTTTAATCCTTTTGTATGGTTATTGAAGCGTGAGGTTAGGCATAATCTGGAGTATCTGGCGGATAACACGGTGATCCAGTCTGGTTACGATAGTAAGAGCTATCAATACCATTTATTGGGATTGGCTCATCATCAGTCCGTTACTACTTTGTATAATAGTTTCAATGTGCTGCATCTGAAGAACCGGATTATGATGATGAACAAGAAGCGGAGCCCGGGTATCGTACGTACGAAATATCTGATATTTATTCCATTGGTAGGGATCTTGATGCTGTTAAGTAATATCGAGGCGGTAGCCCGTTTGACTGTCCGTCTGGCGAATGAGGCTACGGTCTCGAACGCTATGGTGACGGCTACGGGCATTCTGGTTGATGAGACCGGGCAGCCTTTGATCGGGGCATCAGTTGTGGTGAAGGGCGGTAAAGAGAGGACTATCACGGATAAGAAAGGGGCTTTCTCTTTGGAGGTCCCTGCGAATGCGATTTTGCGATGCAGCTATCAAGGAAGGGAGTCTCAAGAGGTCTTGGCTGCTGATATGACAAATAATACCCATTTGTCCTTATCTTCCAAATCCCGTGAGATGAACGAGCAAGTATTTACCGTGGTAGAGAAGATGCCTAGTTTTCCGGGTGGGGATGCGGAGTTGTTGAAATACATAGCCACGAATATAAAGTATCCGAAAGAGAGTCAGGATAACGGGGAGCAAGGGCGTGTAATCTGCTCGTTTATCGTTGGGCGTGATGGTTCCGTCAATAATCCGGAGGTGCTTCGGGGAGTGACTCCTTTATTGAATGAGGAGGCCGTAAGGGTAATAAACACTATGCCTCGTTGGAATCCGGGAATGCAACGTGGAAAGGCGGTCGCCGTGAAATATACGGTCCCGATTACGTTCCGTTTGAAAAGTCCGGTAGAAGAAGCGAAGGAAGAGACTTTGACGGTAGTGGACGTGATGCCGCAATATCCCGGAGGGGATCGTGAATTATTGAAGTTTATCGCTCAAAGCATAAAGTATCCGACAGATGCGCAGGAAGCGGGAGTGCAAGGTCGTGTGATCTGTTCGTTTGTGGTAGATAAGAAAGGAAATATCGTGGAACCTAAAATCATACGGGGGATAGATCCCTCCTTGGATGCGGAAGCTTTGCGAGTCATCGGAATGATGCCCCGGTGGACTCCCGGTCGTCAGGACGGAAAGGCGGTCCGCGTCTTATATACGGTGCCTATTACTTTCCGGTTACAGTGAAATAAGAATAGAGGCTGTGTTGGTCGCTTAATCAGTAATCTTAAAAACATACAGATATGAATGAGAAATGTAATTTAGTTACAGTTCTGTTACTTTGTTGCCTTATTTTTCCCGGGAATGCTCAAGAGTTTAATTGGCAAGACTTGGTGAACCGTAAGCAATATGCGGCTGTGATCGCTCATGCTGATAGCCTTACATTAGCCGATTCTTCGAATTATGAGATTATGAACGCTATCGGGCAGGCTTATGAGGGTATGCTTCGGTATCAGAAGGCTTATGACTATTACCGTCTTTGCTTTTCTATGGATACGACGAACTTGGATATCTTAAACATCTTGGCTCGGACGGCGACGAACTTAGGCCGTGCGGAGGATGCCGAGCGATATTTTCATCAGGTCTTATCCGCCGATAGCTCGAACTTCTACGCTAATTATCAGTTGGCACGTCTGTATTTCCAATTGGGGGAGTATGAGAAAGCAGTTGATGCCTATGAGAAATTGCAAGCTCAGAATGAGGATAATACTGTCTTATACCGTGCGATTGGCGATTGCTATACTCGAATGGAACAATATCCTTCCGCTACGACCGCTTATTTTCAGGCGTATAACTTGAATCGTGAGAATGCGGGGTTGGCGGTTGCGTTAGTGAATTCATTGTATCGGATGGGGGCTAGTAGCCCGGATTATATATCGGAAGGAATAGCGATTTGCGATACCGCCTTGTTTTATAATCCCGGGAATCGTCAATTATTGCGTAGTAAAGGATTGGGGCTATATATCGTGAAACAATTTGTTCAGGCGGATTCTGTCTATTCCAGTTTGTTGGCTGATGGTGATTCCACCTACCTTACCTTGAAATATGGGGGAGCCTCGAAGTATTATGCCGGTCTGTATATGCCCTCGGTAGATATCTTGGATATGGCATATGAGCAGGATACGACCTCGGTCGAGGTATGCCTCTTATTGGGTTCCGCCTTGGGTAAGACGTATGACCGGAAGCGGGCTTACGACTTATTTGACCGGGCGGAAAAGGGATTGGAACCCAATCGTTTCTTGGTAAATCAATTATTGGCCTTCCGTGCGGAGACTTACCAAAAAGACGGGAGATATAAGGAAGCGTCCCGTCTCTACTATGAGGCATGGAAGAAGAATCCGGAACGACTGGATTTCCTGGCGGCGATCTCGCATATGTATAGTGAGATTGACGTGTCTAAATTCCAGAGTGAGGAGGATCGCCAGCGAGGGCTTTTTATCTTGGTACTTTATATGAATGAGAGCTTAAAGAAAAAAGCGGACGAGAGGACGATGGTGTTTAGCCGGGCGCTTCTGCAATCCTTCTATGAGGATATGTTTTTCCGTAATGTGGAGGAGGAGACTATGATAGACCCGGATGGGAAAAAGAGCAAGATCTCTATCGTGGATTTGCGTAACCTGATCAATCAATTGCCGGAGGAATCGGAGATGGTCATGGAGATTCGTGCCATGAGCGCCAGAAGCTCGGGTAAGATAGAGGAGGCGGCCCGTCTGCTTTATCGGGCGTGGAAGGTGAAGGGTACTCGTGTAGAATTGCTTCGTGAGATCGCGAACCTATATAGCCATCCGGATATCTCCGGATTCAAGAATGCGGAGGAGCTACAGAGAGGTGTATTCGCTCAAGTGACTTACGCAAAGGAACTGTTGAAAAACGAGTCGGATCTGAGTAACTTGACTTTTACCCGGCCTTTCTTGGAGTCATTAAATTCGGATATGTCCAAACGGGGTATCACGGAGCAAACCATGCTGGCTCCAGATAATCGGAAAAGCCAGCTTTCTATAGATGAACTCCAATCTCTGATCCAACAACTGCCGGAGACATCCGATGAGGTAAAAGAGATGATACGAATGATGGACCGGGAGAAAATGCTAAAGAGCAAGAAATGACATTGAACGAAAGACTTTAAACATCATAAAAAATGAGAAAATTAACTACGAACGCAGTGGCTATGCTACTCGCTTTAGTCGGATGTATGGGATGTGGCAATCGGTCCGCTTCCTCTGTCGATAACCTTATAAGGGTTGATGTCATGGCCGATTATCCGGAAAAGGAATTGATACTTCAAGATCTTATGGACGTGGAATACATTGCGTTGGAAACCACGGATGATTTTATAACTAAAGGTGCCGTGAAAGCGATCGGAAAGGATATCATGCTGGTGACGAATCGGGGCAGTGATGGGGAGATTCTTGTTTTCGATAAAAACGGAAAGGGACTTAGGAAGATAAACCGTTTAGGGCAAAGCGGTGAGGAATACACGCAGCTTACAGGGCTTGTCTTGGATGAGGATAACGATGAGATATTCGTCAAGGA
>OOCV01001160.1_pt1 | contig 11759 bp, 13 predicted proteins | sample 1671061 | NCBI WGS metagenome assembly OOCV01 (sample SAMN06348118, study PRJEB24527) | human gut metagenome | biome: human gut; feature: ankylosing spondylitis patient; material: feces | host: Homo sapiens | place: China | collected 2015-10
CACCCAATATTTGGAATAGCAAAAGATATTCAGAAAGATTTAGATTTACTATGTACTCCAAATAGTGCTTGATTATTAATGATTTGCAATTTTATGATATTTCTTGAATATGTAGGTTCGAGAGCCTGTCTCTCCGCCACTTGCAAAGATGCGAATCACATTTGTGGTTCGCATCTTTTGTTTTTATTAAACGAAAATTCTTGTATATTAACTACTAAATAATTCTAAGAATTGTCTTATAATGCGAATCATATCGTTCTTTATTAGTATCTTTGTGTCTTAAAGAAATGCAATTATTAAGAGATGGCAAAACCTTTCATAAAATGGGCTGGCGGTAAAAGCCAATTGCTCCAACAAATAGAGACATATTTACCTGCGGGATTTGATGATATGCAAGATATGACATACATTGAACCTTTTGTAGGAGGTGGCGCAATGCTATTTCATATGCTTAGTACTCATAAAAACATTTCACGTGCCATTATCAATGATATAAGTTCGAATTTGATTATTGCATACCGTACTATACAGACTCAGCCTGAGCCATTAATAGAGCGATTGTTTGAGATTCAAGAAGAATACAGAAAATTTGATAATGACCACAGACAAGAATATTTTTATAAAATGCGTGATTCGTTTAATGGGGAATATACAAATGATGTAGAGAATACGGCGATGTTCATTTTTTTGAATCGTACATGTTTCAACGGGTTGTATAGAGAAAATTCTAAAGGTAAATTCAATGTCCCTTTTGGTAGATATGCCAATCCGACTATATGTGATGCGGAAACTATACGTTCGGATAGCGAACTTCTACAACAGGTTGAAATTTTGCGTGGTGATTATACTCAAGTAGAAAATTATATTGATGGATCAAATACATTTATTTATTTTGATCCGCCTTATCGTCCATTAAATGCTACCTCTAGTTTTAACTCATACGTGAAAGAGCCTTTTAATGATGAAGAGCAACGCAGGTTGGAAAAATTTTTTGCTCAAATGTCTGATGAAGGATGTTTATTGATGTTGAGTAATAGTGATTGTAGCGCAAAAAATCCTGAGGATAGATTCTTTGAGGATTTGTATTCTAATTTTTTTATAGAACGTGTTTGGGCTAAGCGAGGTATTAATGCAAATGCAAGTAAACGTGGAAAATTAACAGAGTTGTTAATACATAATTATGAAATTGTTACCGGTAAAAATGCTGATATTTTAGTTCCGGCCAATAATATTGTTGAATCTATAGCTATATAAAATGATTGCACACACAAAACAAGACTTTGAGACGTTTATGTCTCAATTATTAGAAACTAATACCAATTTGGCATTTTACACTGATTTTAAAAAGTGTAGTGCTAATGTAAATTCTATAGCAATAAAACTTAATACATTAAATCACCTAATTGGTCAAACGGATATAGAACAGGCAATACGTGACCTTTGGGATAATGATCCAAACGTATTTTCTGTACTTGATATTTTGATAGCTGTAAGAACAAATGACAAGAAGATGGTTCTTAATAATGATGGTAAACCCCAATATATATCAAAATACTTTGAAACGGTTGATGGTGTTATTACTTTTATAAAGCAGACAGGATTAGAAGAAATATTTTCAAATAGGCAGATAAAAAATTTGGTAGATTATGTGTTCGGTGTTGAGGTCGGACTTGACACTAATGCCCGTAAAAATCGAAGTGGTCATGTGATGGAGGAACTTATTGCAAATAAGTTTACAAAGTCTGGTATAAAGTTCCGTCAGGAAGTATATTCAATAGAATTTCCCTCTATAGATCATGTGTTAGGCCAAGATAAAAAACGTTTTGATTTTGTTGTTGAAACAGAAACTAAAACATATCTTATTGAAGTAAACTTTTATAGCGGTGGCGGTTCTAAACTTAATGAAGTAGCAAGAGCATATTCAGAGTTGGCACCAAAGATAAATTCTGTTGATGGCTTTGAATTTGTCTGGATTACAGATGGAAAAGGTTGGCATTCGGCTAGCAATAAATTGGAAGAAGCTTTTTATGCAATTCCCAGTATTTACAACCTCACGACTATAAAAGATTTTATTGCTACTTTAAAATAATTAGGCGTAGCATGAAAGATAATTTTATTCAATAAAGAGAATAATGTTTTTGCTACGTGTTGATTAGACTAGAAAAAATAAACTGATTTTGGGCAATTTTTAAGTAAGTCAAACAGAGTAGTGAAGATATGAAAAGCTCATGTTAAATATGTTCGTTTATGAAGATATTTTCATATTATAAATCACCAAATCATGATTTTACTCTTCTTCATGGTGATACGTTAAAGTTGCTTCCTGAGTTTAACTTTAAGTTTGATATGATATTTGCAGATCCGCCTTATTTCCTTTCAGATGGAGGAATAAGCATGCAGAGCGGTAAGGTAGTTTGTGTGGATAAAGGGGATTGGGATAAAAGTAAATCACCTGAGGAAGTTATGAAGTTTAATCGCCAATGGATTTCTCTTTGTAGGGAGAAACTTTCTGAAGATGGAACTATTTGGATTAGTGGGACATATCATAATATTTTTTCTGTGGCTACTTGTTTGACTGAGCTTGGATTTAAAATATTGAATGTCATAACATGGCAAAAGAGTAACCCACCGCGTAATATTTCATGCCGATATTTTACTTTTTCTACAGAATTTATCATTTGGGCAAGGAAACATCCTAAAGTTCCACATTATTTTAACTATAAACTTATGCGTCATATAAACGGTGATACGCAAATGACTGATGTATGGAAAATGCCGGCAATTGCACGTTGGGAAAAGTCTTGTGGCAAGCATCCTACTCAGAAACCTTTAGGTTTACTTTCTCGTATAATACTCGCAAGTACGAAACCCGGTGCTTGGATTCTTGATCCTTTTGCTGGTAGTAGCACTACTGGTATAGCTGCAAATCTTATAGGGAGACGTTTCTTGGGAATTGAGAAAGAAGAGGAATTTGTTGAAATGAGTAAAAAACGTCGTATGGAAATTGAAAATATCAATGTGTTTGATTTATATAGAAGTAAAATTAAAGATATTGATGCTTCTACGGATATGTTTGGACTGATGGCTCACGAAAATGATTTGTTTAATGACTTACCATTTTAATTGAAATTTGTTTCTTTTCTTTTATCATTTTATAGTTCCGTAACCTCAAAATATTTTATTCTTGCATCTTTTTTGCTTTTCCCTTATCAAATTTCGCATTAAACTTATAACTTTGGGGAGAGTTAATGTTTGATGCTTATGATACAGAAATTTTTGCAGAGATACAGAGAAGCGTTTGGCGATGGCGTACCGTTGCCTGTGGCCTTTGGATATAGCGATACGCCTGTTGAGGAGATAAGGAAAATACCGCGCTGCATGATTGGGGCGATACGCAAGGTGTGCGACGGCCAGGCGCTGACGTTGAGCGTTGACAATGTGCTGTGCGGCGGCGGAAGTCTGTATACACGATTTGCACCGATGCAGGAACGCATACCGCGCTTTGTTTCGGAACAGGAACACTACAAGCAGACGCCCGAACAGGTAAAGACGTATGTTAGCCGTCTGGGTATCAGTCTGACAGAAAAGCCGTATCTCAACTTTGTGCGTATGGATAAGCTCGCTTCTTTAGATGACGCAGAAGGCATACTGTTCTTTGCCACGCCCGATGTGCTTTCAGGCTTGTGCAGCTGGGCTTTCTACGACAATGATGCCGACGATGCCGTATGCACACGCTTTGCTTCGGGTTGCTGCAGCATAGTAACATTTGCCGTAAACGAGAATAGAAAACAGGGGCGCTGCTGCTTTATCGGAATGTTAGACCCGTCAGCCCGTCCGCTTGTTCCTGCCAACGAACTGACATTTGTTATTCCGATGCACCGCTTTAATGAAATGATGCAGACGATGGAGCAGTCGGCTTTATTCCATAAAGCATACTCGATAGTAAGAAAACGTATTAACGGGGAGATTGGGAAATGAGACAAGAGTTTATACACACCTGTCCGGAACTTGTCGACTATATCAACGAGATTGGTTTTCTGCCTTTGCTCCGCATGGGCATTGACGGCTGGTCGGCAGAAGATGCGGTGGACGAAGAATGTCAGTACACACGCCTGCCTGACGGAGGATGGGAATGGCCTTTGTGGGAATGGAAAGGCTCTGTGCTGCGTGAGAGCCGTTGCACCTATGGCAAGTTCTTCAAGCGTAAAGCCGCGTTCGTAAGCAGAGAGTGGTGGCCTGACTTCTGTAATTATCGCCGCAGCCTTTATCCTTATCCAGAAGAGGGTAGCGTAGAGGAGGCCGTTCTCGCCACGCTGAAAAGCGAAGGGAGCCTTATCACACGCGAACTGCGTGCTGCATGCGGATTTACCGGGCCGAAGATGCGCAGCCGTTTCGATGCATATTTGACACGACTGGAAATGGGCTGCTATATTGTAACTGAAGACTTTATCTATCCACGCGACAGACATGGGCGTGAATACGGCTGGGGATGGTCGCTGCTGACAACGCCCGAAAGTCTGTTTGGACGAGAAGCATGTAGCCCTGACCGCACGCCACAAGAATCATACGATAGGCTGCTCGAACATTTCAGAAAGATATTGCCGGATATGCCAGAAAAGACTTATAACAGTCTGCTCGGGATAAAGTCATGACATCTGCCGAATGCGCCTGCCGGGGCTGTATGCCCTCCGCCGCTTATCCTGCTTATGTTGCCAGGCGGCGTCATGTATCAGCTAAAAGTGAACAAAACGCAGTCATGATTTTGTCTGTAGCGTAAATTATTGTACATTTGCATTGCGCATGCACGAAACATGCTACTGACGACAAAAAATATGAGAACACAAGTGTTGATGGCGAAAGATGCATTCATCAGGTTGCATGCACATGCTCAGATGTATGGCGGCTTCATACAGCTGAGCGGTAATGACCGTGATTAAATGCCTTTGATGCCAACAAGGCCGACCGTCGCCCTGCACGACCTTCGGACAGATATATGCTTAAACATTGTAACTAATATGAAAACCGAAAAACAACATCTTTTGAAGAAAGACGGGATAAGCTATGTTGTTCCGTTCATACTGATTACGTCATGTTTTGCCCTGTGGGGCTTTGCCAACGACATAACAAACCCGATGGTAAAGGCTTTTTCAAAGATATTCAGGATGAGCGTCACCGACGGCACCCTGGTTCAGGTGGCCTTCTATGGCGGCTATTTTGCCATGGCATTTCCCGCTGCCATCTTCATACGCAAATATTCTTATAAGGCAGGCGTGCTCATGGGTCTGCTGCTTTATGCCGTAGGTGCGTTTATGTTCTTCCCGGCCAAGTACACAGGCTGCTATTATTCGTTCCTGCTGGCCTATTTTATACTTACCTGCGGCCTGTCGTTCCTTGAGACGAGCTGCAACCCTTACATTTTGTCGATGGGCACCGAAGAGACGGCTACAAGGCGCCTTAATCTTGCCCAATCGTTCAATCCCATCGGGTCGTTGCTGGGCATGTATGTAGCAATGAACTTCATTCAGGCGCGCCTCAATCCGCTTGACTCTGATGCGCGCGAGCAGCTCAGCGAGGCCGAGTATGCCGTGGTGAGAGACTCCGACCTGAGCATTCTCATACAGCCTTACGTGATAATAGGCGTGGTGATTCTCTTTATGGTCTTTCTGCTGATGATTGTGCGTATGCCGAAAAACGCAGAGAAGCAGGACGGCAACTTCATGTCTACCATCAGGCACATCTTCCGCCTGCCTCATTATCGTGAGGGAGTGATAGCCCAGTTCTTTTATGTCGGTGCGCAGATTATGTGCTGGACGTTTATCATACAGTATGGTACTCATCTGCTCATGCAGACAGGTATGTCGGAGAAAGACGCCGAGGTGATGTCGCAGCATTACAACATCATAGCCATGGTAATCTTCTGCTGCAGCCGCTTCATCTGCACGTTCTTCCTTAAGTTCTTCAATGCCGGCGCCATGCTTGCCACGTTGGCCGTGGTGGCTGTATTTCTGCTTATAGGAGTGATATTCATGCAGAACATCTATGGCCTTTACTGTCTTGTAGGCGTTTCTGCCTGCATGTCACTGATGTTCCCCACGATCTACGGAATAGCCTTGTATGGGCTTGGCGAGTCGGCCAAGTTTGGTGCCGCCGGACTTATCATGGCCATACTTGGCGGAAGCGTACTGCCTCCGTTGCAGGCTCTTATCATCGATCAGGGATATGTTATGGGGCTGCCTGCTGTCAACGTGTCGTTTGTGCTGCCGCTAATCTGTTTCCTCGTGATAATATGGTATGGCGTGCGCTCTTATTCGCGCATCGCTTCGCGTTCGTAAAAGGGAGCAAAAATAATGCGCAATTAACAACTAGAAATTAAAAGTGAAAAACGCCTGACGGAAATGAAAAATTAAAAGTGAAGAGTGAAAAATCCAATAGCAAACGTAGTGCTTACAAGTAGAAACTACAATACATTTGGATTTTTCGTTTTTCACTTTTAACTTTTCACTTTCGTAAGACGCACTACGTTTGCTATTGTGCCGGCGGATCTGTGCTCCGCCGGAAGTGAGTATAAGGATTTTTAAATCCGATTACTTCCTATGTGGCATTATATCATAACTTTATACCAACTTGACATTTGGATTTTTCACTTTTCACTGTTAACTTTTCACTCAAACAAGCGGTATTTTAAGCGGATTGAAAATTAGCTGCGCTGAACTTCGTTTCTGATATAAAATTCCGGCGGATTAATTTCATTGACTGTCAGCTACGTTCGGCATAAACAAATGAGATTTGCTTCTGCTCTCACTTGCACGACAATTGCAAATCAGCAGATACATTAGCCTTGTTGATTCTAATTTTCGTAAGACAAAGGTGAGTTAAGCGGATCAAAGATCCTTATATTTGATTCCGGCGGAGCGCAGATCCGCCGGCACATTAGCCTTGTTGATTATTGTCACAAGCACTACGTTAGCATTTGGATTTTTCATTGTTCACTTTTAATTTTTCATTTCCGTCAGGCGTTTTTAACTTTTAACTTTTAATTTTTAATTGCGCTTTGACGCCTGCTCTTCACTTTTCACTTAGAAAATGCTCCTTTAACTACTCTAACTACCGAGAAACAAAAGCCTCCCCACGGGGGAGGTTTGGTGGGGCTTTCACTTTCGTGTCAGCAGCGAATACAGATATTTGAAGTTTTCTTTAAGTTCATTGGTGTCGAGGCCGTTAAGGAAGGCGTGTTCGTATGATATGCCGTAGAATACCTGCCTGAACATCCGTGCCGTTGTCGTAACGTCCACGTCGCTCCTTATCTCGCCCTTGTCCTTAGCCCTCTGTATCACCGTTGACCACATCTCATAGTCCTTGCTGAAGATATCTTCAATCTTCTGTCTTATGCCGGGATAATACATGCGGACCTGCGAAAGAAAGTGGATATAATAGAAGTTCGGGCAGCAGTCGTATGGGTTGTTGCCGTCGTTCACAAGACTTACAATTCCGTTCATTGCCTTAGACACTCCGGCCACATACTGATCTATAAATTCCGCCAGTGTGTCTGCCGGCTGGTCAAACTTGTTTACGGGGTTCTGCAGTTGTATGAAGAACTTGTCGGCCACGGCAACAAACAGGTCAAGCTTATGCGGAAAATAATACACTATTCCGGTCTTTGCAAGTCCGCAAGCCTTCGCCAGTGTGCTGATGCTTGCCTTTTCGTAGTTCATTTTCAGGAAAACCCTGAAAGCCTTGTCTATCACTTCTTCGCGGTTTGTTATCATAATCGTTTTTGTTTTCAGCTGCGAAGATACAATATTTTTTACTTTTCAGCTGTATGTTGTGATGCTTTTTATGGAGCAAATGGCCGATAAGGAATGTCTTTGGCCATGCATCGTTGCATATATGCTATTTGTCTTATTATCAGACACTTAACGACGCCGTAGTAAAACGTGCCCTTTTAGCGTGCAATTTGCCGCCTTTTATGAGCTAAAAGACGGCAAATTACAATGCAAAAGGTATGCTCTTATATTTCAGGCCTTTTGCATGTGCTAAATAGGCGGCATATTCGTGATGTGGATAACAGGATTGTTATACAATTCCTTTTATGCAGGCAAACCTGCCGTCAGGTATGTGTTCTGTCAGAACTTCTCTGTTATGCTCCGTTCTTATTTATCCGATGCTTTTTCCTGCATTCTCGTACACTTCTGTTATTTCCTCCTCGGTGGTGAGGTTGAAGTCGCCGGATATGCTGTTCTTGATGGCAGATGCGGTGAGGGCGAAGTTGATGTCCTTCGGGCTGTCGTCGCCAAACTTCAGCAGGGCATGAATGTATGCGGCTATGAAGGCGTCGCCTGCACCCATAGGATCGATGACGTTGTCTATGTCGTAGATGCGTGCAGGATAGATGTTGCCGTCTGACCAGAGAACGCCTGACAGTATGTGATGGTTGGCCGAAAGGGTGTTGCGCAGGGCAAGAATCATCTTGCGGCACTTGGGGAACATGTCTTTTGCCTTGCTGAAAAACTCTTTATGGCTTTGGATGTCGAAGGTGAAAGCTGGCGACGTGGCAGTAAATTTCGGCGGAGTGATGCCCGTGAGAAGTTGCCATTCGCCTTCGGTGCCGAACATTATGTCGCATTTCTTGGCCAGCGGCAGCAGTATGTCGTGGGCGCTCTTGCCGTATTTCCACAGATTCTTGCGGTAGTTTATGTCGAAAGATATTGCAAGGCCCTGTCTTTCTGCCTCGCACACAGCCTCTTCGGTAACGTCGGCAGCGCTTTGTGACAGGGCGCAGGATATGCCAGACCAGTGGAAGACGGATGCATCGGCAAATGCGTCAGCCCAGTTGATTGTGCCTTTGGCAACGGTGGTCATTGACGAGTCGGCACGGTCGTACACTACGCTCGAGCCGCGCATGGCTGCCGCATTCTCATAATAGTAGGTGCCGAGACGTATGCCGCCGCGGGTTACAAAGCTAGTGCCTACGTTGTATTTTCTGAGTTCGTTAAGGCAAGCCTGACCTAATTTGTTGTCGGGCAGGCGTGTAACATATTCGACATCATTGCCTAGCATGGCCAGCGACACGGCAACATTGGCCTCGCTGCCTCCGAAATATCCGTCCCATGTGCTTCCCTGTATGATGCGCAGCTTCTCCGGACGTGTCATGCGCAGCATAATTTCACCAAACGTAACTATTTTCTGTCTCATGTCAATTTTTGTTTGTCCTGTCTGTTTCTTCAGGCAAGTGGTGTTGTAGTTTGTTTATCTCTTTGCACGTTTGTCTAAAAAGCAGACTGCTGTTTTCAAGATGTAAAGATAGCTATTTTTGTTTGTTGCCATAGCGGATGAATGTGAAAATAATGTGAATGTTTAGAATATTTATGACAAAATGCTTTTAGAAAGGCCTCTGCCCATAAGGCGGATTATGCGGCATGAAGGGCGACGTAAGTTAGTTTCTTATAGCCGGACAATAAAACAGCCGTTATTTTTTGTTAAGTAAATAATTTCTGCGGTTATTGTTATTCTTTGTATTTTTGCAGGGTATAGACAGGCAGACAGTTGACTATAATTTTTTGTTTATGGAGATAATAATTCAGAACGACAGCTTAAGCCATAGAGAATGTTCTGTTCTGGGGCTTAATGAGGTCTTTGCTGAGGACTGTGAGAGGCAGGCCTTGCTGTTCGACGGCTTTATTTTCGGCGTCTGCCTTCGGGGCGAGGCATCGGTGAGGATAAACGGAACAGTGTTTGATGTGGTGCCCGGCAAGGTGTTTGCCGTTTTGCCAAAGCATTTGTTCTCAGCCGTGTCATATTCAGCAGATATCGACGTAAGACTGATTTTTGTTCCTATAGACATTGTCTGTAAATTGCCGTTGTCGCCTAATTTTGACTCATTGAGGAACACGGCGTCAAATCCCTGTGTCGACGGTGGAGAGTGGACCGCTGATCTCGGGGCGCTGTGCGACATTATGATGAGGCATGACTATACTGCGGGCAAGGGCGAAGACATAATGATGTCGCTGGTATGCTCGGCAGCACTGATATTGTCTGATCTCTTTGAAGGCAGCGGCCATGACGTAAAGAAAACGCTGTCGAGACAAGAAGCTTTGGCAGGAAACTTTTTTGAACTGCTTTTCAGCCATTTCGAATCAGAACGTAGCGTGGCTTTTTATGCCGACAAGCTATGTGTAAGTCCAAAGTATCTTTCTGTTGCCGTAAGGAGCGTCAGCGGGTGTTCCGTACAGAAATGGATAAACGAGATTGTACTGGCCGAGGCCAAACGCTATCTGTGTACAACGGAAATGACAATACAGCAGATATCAGAAAAACTGCATTTTGCAAGTCCGTCTTCATTTGTCAGGTTTTTCAGGCAGCACACGCTGACAACTCCTTTGGCGTACAGGAAAGACTAATTATGATTATTGCAGTTTCTTGGCGTTGGTGTGCTTTCTGACAATTTGCATGAATTCGTCGCCCGTGATTGTTTCTTTTTCTATCAGGAAGCCAGCAGCCTCGTGCATTATTGTCATGTTGCCGGTTATTATTTCTTTTGCCTTTTGATGGGCTTTCTTAATCAGTTTCAGCACCTCGCGGTCTATTTCGGCTGCCGTATCAGCCGAACATGTCAGCGAAGAGTCGCCGCCAAGATATGCGTTGCTGACGGTTTCGAGCGCCATCATGTCATATTGGTTGCTCATTCCGTATCGGGTAACCATGGCACGGGCCAGTTTTGTGGCTTGCTCAATGTCGTTAGACGCACCTGTTGTGACGGTATTCATGACTGTTTCCTCGGCAGCGCGTCCTCCGGTGAGCGTCACGATGCGGTTGAACATGTTTTCTTTGCTCAGCAGCACCTGTTCGCCTTCATCTACCTGCATAGTGTAGCCCAGGGCGCCCGACGTGCGCGGTATTATCGTTATTTTGTGAACCGGAGCCGAGTTTGTCTGCATTGCAGCCACCAGTGCATGTCCTATTTCATGATAAGCTATGATTTTCTTTTCGTCGGCAGATATCACCTTGTTCTTCTTCTGTGCTCCGGCAATTACTGTTTCGACGCTTTCTTCAAGATCAGACGTTGTTACACGCTTGCGGCCCATGCGCACGGCACGCAGTGCAGCCTCGTTGACGATGTTTGCCAGTTCGGCACCTGACGAGCCGGCAGTGGCTCTTGCAACAATGTCGAGGTCTATATCCTCGTGTCTTACATTAGCCAGATGCACCTTGAGTATGGCCTTCCTGCCTTCAAGGTCGGGCAATTCCATCTGTATGCGCCGGTCGAAGCGGCCCGGACGCAGCAGCGCCTTGTCGAGAGTTTCGGGCCTGTTGGTGGCAGCAAGGATTACCACACCTCGTTTTCCATCGAATCCGTCCATTTCCGTAAGCAGCTGGTTGAGAGTCTGTTCGCGCTCGTCGTTGCTCGAGAAACCACTGTCGCGTCTTTTTCCTATAGCGTCAATCTCGTCAATGAATATTATGCATGGTGCCTTCTCGTTGGCCTGCTTGAACAGATCTCGCACCTTTGCTGCACCCATGCCCACGAACATCTGAACAAACTCTGATCCGGATATGGCGAAGAAAGGCACTTTTGCCTCACCGGCCACAGCACGTGCTATGAGTGTCTTGCCTGTTCCGGGAGGTCCTACAAGTAGCGCTCCTTTGGGCAGCGATGCTCCGATTTCGACATATTTAGTCGTCCCTTAAAAAGATTATTATCTACTAGTATTCAGTAATTTAATCAATAAAAGTCTTTGATAAATCTGCAAGTTTTCTTATCT
>OOCV01001163.1_pt1 | contig 11713 bp, 8 predicted proteins | sample 1671061 | NCBI WGS metagenome assembly OOCV01 (sample SAMN06348118, study PRJEB24527) | human gut metagenome | biome: human gut; feature: ankylosing spondylitis patient; material: feces | host: Homo sapiens | place: China | collected 2015-10
GCTTATCTACCACATTTATGGTATAAAAATGCCTTCAATATGTGATTGGCTGTTAGAGATTCTTGCCTTATCTTTGTAGCATAGAATTTTTTAATAGGTATTAGCTTACATATAGAACGTTATTAATAGACGAATCATTATTCATGGATATAGCTGCATTATTATCAGGAGGTGTCGACAGTTCGGTTGTTGTACATCTCCTTTGTGAGCAAGGATATAAGCCCACTCTTTTTTATATTAAGATAGGCATGGACGGAGCGGAATATATGGACTGTTCGGCAGAGGAAGATATTGAATTATCTACTGCTACGGCACGTAAGTACGGTCTGTCTTTGGAGGTAGTGGATTTGCATCAGGAGTATTGGGAGAATGTAGCGGCCTATGCCATTGATAAAATCCGGCAGGGACTGACGCCTAATCCGGATGTGATGTGTAATAAGCTTATCAAATTCGGTTGCTTTGAACAGCGTGTTGGGAAAGACTTCGACTTTACGGCAACCGGTCATTATGCCACCACCTTGCAACGCAACGGTAAAACTTGGTTGGGCACAGCGAAAGACCCTGTGAAAGACCAGACGGACTTTCTCGCACAGATTGATTACCTGCAAGTTTCCAAACTCATGTTTCCCATTGGAGGTTTGATGAAACAGGAAGTGCGTGAGATTGCCAATAAAGCCGGATTGCCGAGTGCCAGAAGGAAAGATAGTCAGGGTATCTGTTTTCTTGGGAAGATAAACTACAATGATTTTGTCCGTCGTTTTTTAGGAGAAAAGGAAGGGGCGATTATTGAATTGGAAACCGGAAAGAAATTGGGTACACATCGCGGTTATTGGTTTCATACAATCGGCCAGCGTAAAGGGCTTGGATTGAGTGGTGGACCCTGGTTCGTAGTCAAGAAGGATATTGAAGAAAATACAATTTATGTGTCCCGCGGTTACGGTGTGGAAACACAGTACGGCAATGAATTCCGGATGCATGATTTCCATTTCATTACTGATAATCCCTGGAAAGGACAGGAGAAGGAGATAGACATCACTTTCAAGATTCGTCACACTCCCGACTTTACCAAAGGAAAACTGATACAGGAAGGGGAGAAGCAATTCCACATTTTGTCCTCTGAAAAGCTGCAAGGCATTGCTCCGGGACAGTTTGGGGTGATTTATGATGAAGAGACGAAAGTTTGCGTGGGAAGCGGAGAAATCATCTGTTAAATAGTTCCCTTAGAGGGGTAGAGGTTGGTGAATAGCGGTGTCAGATATAGTATTCGGCTAAATCCACAATCCCTGCTCTCATCGCATATTTAGTAGCCTCGTGCACATTATTCACTCCCAATTTACGAAAGATATTTTTACGATGGCTGTTGATCGTATGGAAACTAAGATTTTTCTCTGCGGCAATCTCTTTCGTTGTTTTCCCTAATGCAATTTCTTTTAGGATATTCTTTTCTGTCTGCGTCAGCAAATGGTCGTCCATGCTTGACGCTGCCAGCGGAGAAGAAGTTCCCGAAAGCAGCAGATTGCTGACATGATTGCAAATATACCGTTGTTTGCGGGTGGCGCATTGAATGGCAGTCATGATTTCTTCTTTTGAGTTATCTTTCATCACTACCCCGAAAGCCATGCTGCTGAATAATACTTGGCGGAGAAAGTTCAGGCTTAGTTCGTCAGAGAATAGAATCCAGTCGGCTTCCTTGAATCTTTCCTGCAGGACAATCAATTCATCTGCCCCCGCAAAATTGAACAAGGTGTAATCCAGGATAATCACTGCTTGCGGATACAATCGTAGCTGCTGAATCAGTTCAGCTTTGTTGTCAGCTTCTAAAAGGAGGGATACCTCCTTTTGTTTACTCAACAGGAACATCATTCCTGCCTTACTGATATCCTGATTGTCTGCAATGATAAATTCTCTCATAAGCCATACTGAATAAAAAAACTCCGCTACAAATGTACGCATTTTGCGCGATTTGTAGCGGAGTTATGATAAGATTCTTGTATCCGGATTACCAGGAACGTCCCTTGAAGATATTTGACTGGTCAAGCGGAACGATATTTCCGTTCAATGTCAGGTTGTTGTTGCTGAAGTTCGGGCTGATACTAACCGAAGCTGTATTGTTTCCACTGCTCATATTAATAAATACTTGAGCGGAGATGCCGATACCCTGAACACTGAATGAACAGTTCACATTTCCTTTTTTGTCGATATTCATCTTCATATCCGAAGAATTACCATCTACTGTCACACCACCGATTCCGTTAGGACCTGGGTAAGGAGTGTTGAAAGCAGTCTGTACGGTAGCTCTGTTGCCGTTCATCAGGACGAAGTTGGTGTTTGAAGTAACAAAAGCACTCATACCGTTGCGGAAGACAACCTGATTAGCTTCCAATACAAATTGCTTGTTTTTCAAAGCCTGTACAGCTTGTTGATAGGCTGCCATGTCCTGCACCTCTTCTTCGGCACGGAGTTTCGCTCTCTCTGCATCTCTTTGAGCTTTTCTTTCTGCGCGGCGTGCTGCTGCGTTACTTTCTTGTGCATACATCATTGTGCTTGCACTCACTAATACTAATGCTACTAATGCAATAAACTTTTTCATAACTTTTTTTTGTTTAGGTTTAATATGTTGTTCGTTTATTGCAAAAACAAAGTGTATGCCAGATTGTTCACGAACGTCGTGCAATTTTATATCCGATGGCTGCCACGGTGATACTCATTAAAGGACTGATAATGTTGAAAAAACAATAAGGGAGATACACAAGTGTGGGTACACTCAAGATAGTGGCTTGAGTCATTCCACAGCTGTTCCACGGGATCAATACGGATGTAACGGTTACTGCATCTTCCGTGGTACGGCTTAGTAAGCAACTTTCATACCCTTTCTTGGCATAAATATCGCGAAACATATTTCCCGTCAGAATAATACTGATATATTGATCGGCAGTGGTCAGATTAAGAAACAGACCGGAACAAACCGTCGCACTGACCACGCTGACTGTTTTCTTCATAAAGCGCACAAAGATGGAAGTGATACTTCCCACCATGCCGCTTGCTGTCATTGCTCCGCCGAAACACATGGCACATAGTATCAACCAAATCGTATTCATCATTCCTGACATGCCACGTGTGGCAATTAAATCTGTCAGAACGGCATTATCCGTGTGTAAATTTGTCTCTCCGTAGATAGTCATCATTAGTCCTTTAAACAGTGAATCGAATCCGGAAGCGGCAATTCCTGAAATTTCTTCCAACAAATCCGGCTGAAAGATCAAAGCAAAAACAGCAGCCAGCAGGGTAGACAGGAACAGCGTAACGATAGACGGCACTTTCTTCGCTATCAATATCCCGGTTGCTACGGGAACTATCAGTAGCCACGGAGTGATATGAAACTTTTCATTCAGAGCTGTTGCCACTTCTGCGATGTGTTGTGTATTGTTGGCATCATGAGAGAATCCTGCTACGGTGAAAATAATTAGCGTAATGACAAGAGATGGAACCGTAGTAATCATCATATAACGGATGTGACGGAACAAGGGAGTGTCTGTGATAGAAGAGGCCAGGATGGTGGTTTCGGATAAAGGAGATATTTTATCTCCGAAGTATGCCCCCGAAATAATGGCTCCGGCAATCCAACCGTCTTCGAAACCTTGTGCTTTTCCGATACCCATCAGGGCGATACCGATGGTAGCAATGGTAGTCCACGAACTTCCGGTCATAACAGAAATCAATGCGCAGATGATGCAGGTAGATGCCAGGAAGAAACTGGGATGGATAATTTGCATCCCATAATAGATTAGCGTAGGCACTATTCCACTAATCATCCAAATCCCACTCAACGCACCGATTATCAATAGAATAATAATGGCTGTTGCCACTCCGGCAATATTGTTGGTGATGGCGAGCTCGTAATCTTTCCAGGGAATTTTATAAAACACCATACCGATAAGGATACAAATAGCTGTAGTGGTGAGTAGTGACACTTGGCTTCCGCCGCTTAGGGCATCACTGCCAAATGTGCGGATAGTGGCAAACAATAATAACACCAGTACAATGATCGGCATCAATGATACAAAGGGAGAGGGGGCTTTCTTCATGTTGATTCTTATAACCTTTTATTTGTTTTTCGGCTACTGTTTTGTTTATAGCCGCGCAAAGATACAACAAAAAAGAATGAAATCTTTTGCTTCAAAACGTCAGGCAATAAAAATTATTATAAGTTTGTATTTGATTGGAATATGTATAAGACCGGCTTAATTAGCGAAAGTCTTACGCCTTATCCACCAGTAACGGATGAAAAGTACCCCTGTCAGGATGAGGGCAATGGATAATCCGGTATAGAAAACAGAAATGAACGTTTCGGGCAGAAGATGGAAGCTACGTATAGTAATTCCCAGAGAAATCATGAAGATCATTGTAATCCAGCTTTTCACATCGAAAAAGGAGAACGGGCAATTTTTGTGTTCTTTCTTTTGTTCGATTCGTTGGGTATGTTTATAATAAAGTCTTCTGAACACCAGAACGAAGAATAACAAGAAAACGACGGTGGCTTCTCCTATTTTGAACATCCAATCTTGGGAGGTGTTTACCCAGGTTACAATTCCTATTCGCAGAATATTGGCACCGGCTATAATCCAGACCGTGCCGGCTGTGATAAGTAAGATTTGTCTGTTAACTCCGTATTTCATTGGCTTTTTTATTGTAATAAACGGTTTGACCGTCCGTTTTGTTGACTCACTTCTTGTAGAAAGTCGTAATTAATAAAGAAATTCCGGTTAAAACGACTCCGGTACCGATAACTCCGTGCCAACCATACAGTTGCCAAAAGCTGCCCGCCAGAAATGTTCCCATTGAACCGCCAATAAAGTAAGTAGTCATGAAAACTGTATTGATACGGTTCGAAGCGCGCGGGTCTAGTTCGAAGATACTTGTTTGGTTGCTAAGTTGGATGCATTGCATCCCTATGTCAATGATGATGATTCCGGCAATGATACCAATAAAAGTGTTTTCACCGATGAAGAACAGTAACCAGGCAAAGAGAATCAATCCGCAACCGATAAAGTTAAAGCGGCGTACACCTACTTGCTTTACGTATCTTCCTACGAAAGAAGCGGTCAATGCTCCGGCCACTCCGCAAAGTCCCAGCATACCGATTACGTCGCTGTTGGCGAAGAACGGGGCTTGTCCCATTTTAAAAGCCAGACAGGACCACATGGCGAGGAGGGAACCGAAATTCAGTGCCGCCCGGATCGAATAAATGCGCAGTTGCGGGTATTCTTTCACTAAGGCTAACAGAGATTTCATCAGGCCGCTATACTTTCCCTGAAAGTTGGTCTGAATGTCAGGAAGGATTTTTAATACAACGATTGCGCAGATAAACATCATGCCTGCAGCGATGTGATACATTTCCCGCCAGCCAATCAGTTCACCGATAAATCCGCTGACGACACGTGAAGCCAGAATGCCGGTCAATAGTCCTGATAAGACAATCCCTACATTTCTGCCTTTATTTTCCGGACGGGAGAACTGGGCGGCTATCGGAATGAATATTTGTGGAATCATCGAACAAACTCCCGTGAGGAATGAAGCGATAAGTATCAAATGAAAATTGTGCGTCAGGGCGATAGTCAATAGAGAGAATATCAGAACGGTGAAGTTGACCAGGATGATTTTCTTACGCTGATATAAATCTCCCAGAGGGGTGATAAACAACAATCCTGCCGCATAGCCTATTTGCGTGACCATGGCAATCAGGTTAGTTCTGAACTCTGATATGCCAAGTTCATGGCGTATCATATTTAATAGAGGTTGAATATAATAGATGTTGGCTACCGAGACACCGGCCACAATAGCAAGTGTCCAGAGGATAGATGCCGGTAGTCCACCGTTTTCTTTTAATGGCTGTTTCATGCGGCAAAGATAATAAAATAAGATGTTTATTCGATGAAGAAAGTGGTGGAAACTGTGTTACCTTCTCCGTCTACTGCCGTCAGGGAATGTTTGCCGGGAGCAGGTTGCAGGGAAATTTTGTGGAAATCCTGTGTCTGTGTCTGATAGGTGTCGTCGAGATGCCAGAAGATAGTGGCATTGGGATTGCTGTGTGCCAGTTCCACCGTGATAAAGCCTTTGCTGCCATCCAGTTGCTTGGGCAGCTTGATGTGGGCGTTCATCGGAGGGTAGATGAACTGCATGGGTTGGAAAGAATCTTCTCCGCAGCCGGCTTTGAAAGGTGGCAGCGGTTTATATTCCGGATGATGCTGTTTATAGTACCATTCCCATACGGGCGGCAGGGCAAACCATGATTTCTGAATGGTAGGTTCCGTGTTTGCACAGTTTTCATAGATGCGGTGGCTTTCGTCGGCGGATAGTGTGACGAGATGATGGTAAGGACAAGCCTCCGTCCGTAATCCGACGGGAAGGATCAGTACGGTATCGGTTTCTTCACAGAAACGTCCTTTCAGATGACCGGATTGACGGCATATTTCTGCATCAACGAAAATTCCTTTGGGACGTTCGAACCAGGGTGAAGATGGGAGATAATTGAATATATCGAATAATACGGGACCGGCTGTCTGTGCACCGACCAATCCGGGTTTTCCTTCTCCAGTTGCATTTCCTACCCATACGCCTACTGCATAGCGGGGAGTCACGCCAACGGCCCAGGCGTCACGGAATCCGTAACTCGTTCCGGTCTTCCATGCGATAGTCTGCATTGAGGGGATTGATTTCCAGTCAATTTCTTCAGGGCGGTTGACTTCTGTTAAGGCGGAAAGGGTGAGCCAGGCCGCTCCTGCCGAAATGACTCCTTCTGAAATAACTCCTTCTGATATATCCTTTCTCGAAGTTGTTTTTCTTGAAATGGTCTTTCCTGAAGTAACTTTTCTTGAACCATCTCTTTCCGAAACAGTCTTTTCTTCCCAGTAGTATCTGCACTTCCTTTTCTTGGGGAAGGTCGTTGGAATGACTGTTGGAGAGGCTTCGTCCCATTTGTGCATAAGCATTCGTCACATCCCATAAAGTAGCTTCGGCACCTCCTAAAATGAGTGATAATCCATAATGGGAGGCTGATCGGTTGATAGTCTTGAACCCCATTTGTTGCAGCATGTGATGAAATTTGGGTACTCCATATCTTTGTAACATGGTGACAGCCGGGATATTCAATGAGCGGGCAAGAGCTTCGGAAGCGGGGACGGCTCCTTCAAACTGCAGGCTGAAGTTTTGTGGAGTAAAGCCATTGATATTAACGGGTACGTCCGGTAACAGCATTTGCGGTAATAGACTTCCCTCCTGTAGCATGGCACCATAGAGAAAGGGTTTTAAAATACTGCCTGTACTTCTGGGAGCTTGAATCACGTCTACTTGATTCCCCCCTTGCTTACGGTCGAAATGTACATTTCCGCAGTATGCTACCACTTGATTGGCGGGAATGTCTATAATTAGGATAGCCAGGTTACGGATATCACTTCGATTAAATTCATTGCTCCACCGTTCCGCCAAACTCTCTATATGGGTTTGTATTCCTTTATCGATGGTTGAGCGGGTATATAATCCGTTTCTTTCTTGATAAAAGCGGGTAACCAGGTGGGGGGCTATTTGAGGAAGAGGATGTGGTTCGTCGGGTAACGGTTCGCTGATAGCCAATTCATAGGTGGACGCATCAATAATCTCTTCTTCAAAAAGTTGTTTTAATAAACGGTTGCGTTTGGAAAGTAGTGTTTTTCGTCCTTTGGATAGATGAATCATGGCGGGGGCATTGGGCAGGACGGCCAGCATGGCTGATTCCGCCCATGATAAATCTTCGGCAGAATGACCGAAGTAGCGCCAGGCAGCAGCATCCAGTCCTACTACATTTCCTCCGAATGGTGCATGAGAGACATACATGGATAAGATTTCCTCTTTGGAAGTCCGAAACTCCAAACGGGTAGCCCAGATCATTTCGATGACTTTCTCTCCGATAGTTCTGGGTTTGTTCCGGGCGAGACGGATGGTCTGCATGGTAAGGGTACTGCCTCCGCTTACAACACGTTTATTCTTTAAATTCTGATAGAGTGCTCTTCCGGTAGATAGCGGATTAACTCCCCAATGGTGGTAAAAGTGTTTATCTTCAAAGGTAATAAGGCATTGTTTGATTTTCTCGGGTGTTGTCTTTCGGGGAGGAAACCGCCATTGACCATCCGAAGCGATACGTGCTCCCAGTAATTCTTCGTTTCGATCAGCCACAACGGTGGAGTAGGGTACATGAAACAGTTGCCGGGGAAGGCAAAAGATGTATCCTATCATCAAAAGAGCAATGCTTATTGTCATTACTTTCTTAGTAACAGATAATCGTTTGAAGAATTTATATATAGGATTCATTTAAATGTTAAGAGCTAAGAGACATATCTTTGTGACAAATAATTAGGCACGGATTACACGGATTACGCATTTTTGGTTAACGAGTAGAACCGTGTAATCCGTGCCTGAAATTTATCGACTGACAGTTGTTCTTCCCGCTTTGCTGCGTGCCTGTACGTTTACATCATACATTGCTTCACATTGAACGGCAGGAAGAATAAAGTTACCTGCATAAGTCGCTTGCAGTCTGACAGTGAATACTTTTGTTTCACCACGACGCAAATTGAAATAAGTTAATACCCTGTCATCGCGTATATCCAGATAATTATATTTGCTGACGGATTTACCGGAACCGTCGGCTGCTCCGCTTTCCGTTTCGGGGGCAACCATTCTTTCGTTGTATATTTCCCAACCGGACGGTATAATATGCGTCAGTGCCAGATTGGTGTAATCGGAAGTTCCGCTAATATTGGATATGGAAGTGATAGCCATAAAGTCAGTTCCCTGCATGATGTCATTGACAGAGATTGGTGTACCGTTCAGGTTGGCATATCTTATATCCATGCGAAGATTGTCGCTGATGGCCGGTAATGTATCGTTCAACAACTGTGTGCGTGTGATAAGGTCAACGCTAAGCGCTCCTTTTCCTTGATTCTTCACAGCAATCATACCGGATTTGGGAGTAGTGGCGATTTCCTTTTCAAACACAGCTTTAGCCGATTTCACGGCAGGTTGTTGTTTGTCGTTCCATGTCCATACGAAATCCAATGTGCCTGACAGCTTTTCAGCCAGACGTCCCATTGCCATAAGAGCAAAAGCGGTGGATTGTGTACTGAACCACTCCTCTTGTGACAGATTCTTTGAAACGACTTTTGCCTGCTGTAAAGCATCCCGTTCCCGGTTCATCAGGATCAGTGTTTCCAGAATCATAGCTTCATCACGGTCGGAGGAACCGTAAATCTGATTCATGGAAGAGTAGGGGCTTACTGTTGTTTCCGCATTATACACCAGTTCTTCAGCCGGTTTCATCTTTCCGGTCAGTGCATAGGTTGCTGCCAGTCTCCATTTAGCCTGAATGGATAATCCTGCCTGTTCTTTCATCCGGTTCATGGCCCCATATTCCGGTGCTCCTGCCAATGCAAGCGTATATAAACGGAAAGCCTGTTGCAATTCCGACTGCCATTGTTGCCAGCCGCTTGCATCCTGCGGCATCCGCCAGTTTTGTGCGGCAGCACGTTGAAAACGCTTCCACTTGTTCAGTACATTCGAATGAACGGCGTATCCTTTTTCTTGTGCCAGTGTCAGGAACATTCCTGCATAAGAACTGATCCATTCGTCGGCAACAGCATTTCCCGGCCAATATACAAATCCGCCATTGGGGAGTTGACGACCATAAATCTGCCGGATAGCTTCCTGTATATTTGTCTTTATCTTTTCGGCTTCTATCTTATCTATTGTTTTGAATTGGCCGACAAACAGAAGAGGCAAAGCCTTGGAAGTCAACTGTTCTGTACAATGATGCTGATAGTTGTATAAGAAGTCGAACCGGCGGCTGATGTCAACCGAGGGTATGCGTGATACTTCCAGCTTTATCTGATTATTTGCAGAAGAACTGCTTAGATTGTATGAAAGTTCTTTGCTTTGTCCGGCTTCTACCCATTGACTGTTGCGCAGGGTTACTATCGGATTCGGGTTGCGTACTTCTATTTCAATGGTTTCTTTAGTTTGTTGTCCGCCACCATTGGCTGTCAGATGGATGGTAGCCTTTCCTGTTTTACTACCTGTTTTTAAGGTAAAGAACACGAGCTGGTCACCCGGTTGGCTAAATTTGAGCGACTGTTGGTTGGCCCCTACAATCTGTACTCCTCCACCGGATGCCTGAAGTGATACGGTTACATTCTTCACTTGATTTTCCATCGCAAAGATATTTACCGGAACGGTGATTTCTTCCTGAATACTAAGCACACGGGGCAAGGTGGACAACATCATTAACGGAGTCCGCACGAAAGCCGTTTTTTCCGCATTGCCGTACGCTCCCTCTTGTCCGGCAACCACCATGGCACGTACCGAACCTACATACATCGGAAGTTTCAGCGTATGCGTCTGGCTCTTACCTTCTCCCAGATAGAAAGGACCTATAAACTTGACTACCGGTTTGAAGCGGTTTGCTTTTGCATCGGCAGGTTTTAATGTGGCGTCTCCACCCGTACTGAAAAGTGAACTGTAACTTCCGGCGGAAGCTCCCAATACATTATCATACATATCCCATGTCCGGATGCCGAGTGCTTCGCGTGAATAGAAATCATTCCATGGGTCCGGGGTTTTGAAATTGGTAAGATCCAGCAAACCGTCGTCTACAATAGCTAATGTATAAGTCATCGGTTTTCCAGTCTTTTCGCTGACGGTTACATTGAAGTTGGTTTCCGGGCGTAACACTTCCGGCATCTGTATCTGCGGTTGCAACACCGTCTGACTGTTAGTCACGAATACCGGAACGACGCCATACATACGGATAGGCAGGTCATTGACTGTTTGCGCGTGAGGCTGTAACAGACTGATATGCAGATATACATTCGGAGTCATCTCCGGTGTAATCTTGAATGTATATTTCGTATCTCCTCCGTTGGAAACCTCTATCCATTCTTGTCGTAATACGGTAGAACCGTTTTCTATGGATACCAGTGCACGTCCTCCCGCTGCTGCAGGAATGATTGCTGTGGCTGTTTCTCCTATTTCATAAGAATCTTTGTTCAGCGAGAAAGCAAGCATCTTGATACCGCTGGGATCAGTCTTGCTCGAACGTCCCCGCCATTCCGGCCAGTCAACATAAACTGTACCTCCGGTGGCATGTCCACTCTCTTTATCTTTCACGTAAACCAGGTAGCGTCCCCATGACGGATAATCGATACGGAATTTGAAAGATGCTTTTCCGCCTCTTGTCTGTAAATTGCCGCTGGCAACAGGAGTGATGGAACTATTGTTGATATACGTTCCGAAAGATTCACCGCTGTTTTCCCACCACCAACTCCAGCCGATGCGGTATATTTTGTATTCCAGATTAGAACTGTTCACTAACTGTCCCTGCGTGTTTACAGTTACAATATCGAATACATGATCTTTGTCAGTTTCAATATATTTGCCTTTTGGCTGGTTCAGATTGATACCGACATAAGAGGTGAATGGTGAGAATGGAATTGTTTGAGTGTAGATGCTGGCATCTCCTCCCGGTTCGAACACGCGGGTGGTGAAAGTGGCGTTCAGCATACCCGGCGCTTCCGTTGCGGTCGGAACTTTCAGCGTGACGTTTGCTTTTCCTTCTGCATCCAGTGTGCCGTCAAATATATCTGTTTTGATAGTCGTGAAATCCGTAGCCGGATTGTTAAAGATATAT
>OOCV01001207.1_pt1 | contig 11412 bp, 15 predicted proteins | sample 1671061 | NCBI WGS metagenome assembly OOCV01 (sample SAMN06348118, study PRJEB24527) | human gut metagenome | biome: human gut; feature: ankylosing spondylitis patient; material: feces | host: Homo sapiens | place: China | collected 2015-10
CGGCGATCAACGTTCGCTTTCCGTATGTCATGCGGCTTCAACCTCTTCCGGCGTGGTCGCGGCCTCCACCACCGCCTTGCGTTCCCCGCCGCGCTGCATCGTCCCGTTCTTGTGCCGCATGGCCCCGCCAGCATAGAGCGCGAGGAAGCCCGATGCGTCGAACGTCAAACGCTCAAGCTCACCCCCCGGCACCGTGTAGGCGTTCCACATTACAGAGTCGGGCAGGCCCGGCATCCCCGCCTGTTTCATGATGCAGACGTTCGCCGTATCCGCAAAATTCTGCTGGTCAAAGGCATCATAGCTGAAATGATAGGTCACCCCGTCTACGGTATAGTCGAATCCGGCAAGGATGGCGGTCGACGCTTCCGCGTCGATCTGTGCCTTTTTTTCTTCTTTCAGCTCATTGAGCGTCAAGGCGGGATAACCAAGAACTACCTTTCCGGTGTTGTCGATATACGCATGAAATCCAGCCTTCGCCCACTCTGCATCAGATACGACGAGATCTGCTTCTCTTGATTGAGTAATGGCTTCAAGCGTTCCCACATCACAATACGCCACAGCCACATCTTCTTCTTTTTTGATATAAATCATGACTACGCTCCGGGGAAACATCTTACTACGCCTGAAATGCGAGAGCCATTAACTTGCCCTTGAACGACAATTCCGGATCTGACAAACGCGGAAGGAGAATCACAGGGGTTTGCGCTGTCTTCCCCGTACATCCTTGCCCTGCTTACCTCCGCCCCGTTAACAAAAAGCTTGATATGCCCCCAGCCTGATCCGGTTACGAAGATAACCGCAAGGCCATCGAACGGCATGGTAAAATTGGCATTAAGGGGAAAATCATTATAAGCTGCATAATTGATACTGACTGTTCGTGCTCCACCAGCGGAATTGGCATAGTTCACGCTGAAATTTGAGGGGTTGTAGACGTACATGTTGACGCCGTCATTACCTCCCCACAGCCAACCGGGTTGGCCTCCCTGCCCCGCCCAATTCCAGACGGTATCGACGCCCCCTTCCCTGCGCAGGCGGTTCGCGGCCCATGCCGTCCCGCCATTTGCCGGAGCACTTCCGGCGGTATCTGCGTATCCGGCGGTATCGGCTTTCGCATGTATTACACGGCCATCCATATATGCCTCCCCCGTGTCCGGGGAAAAACGAAATGAATGCCCTTGATTGCCACGCGCCCCAGAGAGCACGATTACCCTTCTTCCGCCGTCAACAACCTGTTTTATTTGTATGTCGTTGATTTGGAGAGGGCTATCCGCCACAAGTTCTCTCGTGCCGTCTTCATAAGTCACAGCAGCAATGGACGTGATATGTCCACTGCTATTTTTTGAATAGACTTGCGTGTACTTAGCGTTATCCGATGCGCGCTGTATGACATCGAACCCGCCCATGACCACGCTGTTTTTGTCGGCAAGAAACAGGCCGCGCTCAGTATTGGCAGATGGTGCCGATCCAATCACATTTGCGGGATCATTGATCTGGACGCTGCCCGTCATGACGCCGCCGCCAGTCGAGAGTGCGGGCTTATATTCACCGCCTCCGGTCAGAAAGCTATCCTGTTGCCCGGCGGTTGCGGGCGGCACAAGGCCGCTTGTCCCGGCTGTCGATGCCGTAGCCCCCTCGTATTCGGGGACGGAGATGATGCCGTTGTTGACAGTGAGGCCGTCGCCTATGCGCCCGCTTAAGATCCCTTCGGACCAAGTAGACCAAATTTCTTCACTATTTCTTGCTCTGTATGCAACACGAACAGCACCAGAAGTTCCTGCGCCTATAGCCAAGGCCATCTGATTAGTGATTTTGCTATTTTTTCCGTTGAAGACGATCAGTTTAGCTGAAAATCCTGGCCCATTTACGGTTTCCACAAGACTGATAGCGTAAACGCCTTGGTCAGTAAGTGTATTACAATCAACAGAGCCTTTGGTCAGCGTGTCGAATATCCCCCGCGCGCTCGCCAGATCCCCGAGATCCCCACCAATCGCCACATCTTTCACGGTGATCGCGCCGTCCGCAGCGGCCTGCACTGTCTTCCCATCGAGCTTTGCGGAGAGTGTAACGTCACTGGACAGCGGGCCGCCCCCGGTCAACCCCGTTCCGGCGTTCACCTTCCGTTTCATAAGGCGCTGCACATCGGCAAGCTGCCCGGAGGCTCCGTCCGTGCCGTTCATCGGCTGACGCTTGTCAGTGATGACCCCTCCCGCATCGACATGCGCGATCAGTGCCCGGTAGTGCATAAGCCCCGTTTCGTCGGCGGCGGAAAACGGGACTTCCGTATCCGGCTCAACAACCATCGGCGCGGCCGTGGCCACGCGATCTGAGCCTTGCGGCTTCAGGCAGACGTCAAGCCAGACGTCCGCGGGCGTAAACGTGGCCACCACGGGCATGGGTTCCGCAAGCCCGGCGCGTATGCCGCCGACATAGCCGAACCCCGGCGCGCAGGCGTACTGCCCGCCCTGCCTCGCCAGCTTCCAGCCGTCCCCGGAAAACCACCCCGCGCCGTACAGGTCGAAGTTCGAGAGGCGTTCCCGCTCATCCATGCCGAGCAGCCGGATCGTAAAGTCGAGCTGCCACACGTCGGCGCTGATCGTGATCCCCGTGAGCTCCTTTGCTCCGGAGAACTCCAACAGGAAATTGCGGGTCAGGTTGTTGCCGGCCGCGCCCGTCGCCCCCGAGTATTTCCGCTTCTCCAGCGTCGGGAAGGTGGCCGCGGCGATCAGGGTGTCGTACTCGGAACAGACCAGCCCCTGCCAGTTGAAGGACCAGTCGCCCACGTCCGAACCCAAAAGGGCGCTGTACACGACCTGATTCGGGTTCACGTAAGCCCGGTACTCATCCGGGATCGGATAGGCGTACACCACCTGTTCCGTGGGAACCGTGATCCCGGGGGTAAGCTGTTCCGTGGGATCAAGGTTGGGGATATGGGCAAAGACAAAGGTGTCGATCACCAGCGGTTTGCCCTCGGCCTGCAGCCGGGCCTTGAGCGCTTCCCCGGCCGCGGTCATGATGACGCTCATGCGTGAGCCTCCAGTGTGGTTTGCGTGCTGTCAAAAACGGCGATCCCGTTTCCCATACGCGTTATTAGCAGTTCCTCGCTCTTGGCGCAGATCGTACAATGATGGTCGTCAAAGGGGATGAACCGCACGGCGACCTTTTGCGGAATCCGGGAAATAAAATGGTATCTCCGGCACGTCCGCCCGTAGTCGGCGACGATGAGCTCCAGCACGTTCTGGTAGTTTGGAAAAAGGCTGTCGTCGATCGTAATGCCGATGACGTCCCAATCCTGTCCGTCCTTCCGTTCCTCCAGTGCGATGTCCCCGAGCTCCAGCCGCTTGAAAATCCGCTTCCAGCCCGCAATCTGCCCCGAGTCGCGGGCGTTGGCGTAGGCATGGGCGACGCGCAGCCTGTACAGGCGCCCGGCTTCCCCCACCGCCCTCGTAATCCCCCGCTGCCACGCGAGCAGGTCGAGCATCCGTTCCGTGCAGGTGAGCGGATCAGTCTGCCGGAGTGGAAACGCCGCCCATTCCCCCAGGTGCCCGAACCAAACGCGGGACGCCCCGGCCAGCGTCCGGACGTGAGGGCCGTTCATCCAAAAAGGAATCTTGATCTCCGGAAAATCGCTCATACGCCCTCGCCAAGCCGCACGGTGAGCGTCCGCAGTACGGGCAACGACAGTTCGGACACGATGTCCGGCAAGCTGAACTCGACCGAGCGCAGATCCGGCAAGGCGTCGTGCAGCTCACGATCGAGCAGGGAAAAGCTGAACCGCGATTGTGGAAGCGTGCGCGTGACCTCCACGTCCTGATTTTCCCGGAACGCCGCCCGGATCATGTCTTCCGCCGCCGTCCGGAGCGCTTCCCGGCGTTCCTCGCCGCAGGAAAGCAGCGGATAGACCGTCGCTTCCAGATCCACGGGGACGGCGGGCATGGGGAAAAAGAGGATGTCGTCACCGTGCCCGTGGTTGCCGGACTCCCGGATATGCGCGTTGATACTTTGGATCAGATCGTCCGGCGGGATGCCCGAATCGATCATGATGTAGCCGTTTGCCGTCCCCGGCCCGCGCGGGCCGTCCTTCTCGAAAAAGATGTAGTCCGTCCGGATGCCCGCGAACGCCGTCACCACGGCTCGGTATCCGGCGTCATGGTGGTACTGCCCCACGGCCTGAAACTGGTTGCGGGCGCGCAGCCGCAGGGACTCGTCGTCCTCTTCGTCGGCTCCCGGCGACGTCAGCCATGCGTCGCGGTTGGTCACGGAGGCGATGCCCGGCACGGGTTCGGGAAGCACGGAATAATAGCCCGGCCCGAGGTTGGCGGCGGTTCCGGCCTCTTCCGCCCGGACGGGGACTTCAAGCCCGAGCTGCCCGTCCGGAATAACAGCGTCCGCCTTGGTGAGCACGCGATGCACCACCCCGTTGATCGCCGGGCTTTCAACGGCCGTGCCCCGAGGGATGGTCAGGCTCCCGGACGCCGACGCCCGCGTGAAGAGCACCACGCCCTCGGCATGGGCGGCGGGCTTCCGCTCCAGCTCGACGCCCCAGGCGTACACGTCCAGATAGCTCCCGGACGCGAATTTCAAGAACACGTTGGGCAGGGCGTCCCGGATGAGGAGCCGGACCAGCCACAAGGCCGGGGCGGTCACGATGGCGGAAATGAGCCGCCAGAAAGGGGACCACGCCGAGTTATTCGTAATCTGCGAACCTTCCGCCGCGTTGATGGCGTCCCACTCCGCTTTCATGGCGGCTTCCGTGGTCGGTACGCCCGCTTCCTTCAGCATCGTCTCGAAAAGCTGATCGGGTTTCTCCGCCATGCCTACGCCTCCAAAGTCATGGACAGCGGGCCGTAGTCGACCGTTTCCGCCGTCAAAAGGTATGTCCCGAGGCTCGTCTCGGTGATTTCCGCCGTGCCGGGAACAATCCGCTCGTCATCATCCACGGCCAGCGTGATCTTGATCATGTTGAGCCGCCGCGCTCCCGCGTCGCGGTTCGCCAGCATTTCCGTCAACAGCCCGGACTCACGGATCATATGCACCAAGTCCTGAGCGATGGACGCCCGGTCCGCTATCTTCTCGGGGATGCCCCCGGCGTCCGGCGTCAGGTCGTCATTGCTGATCAAGAGGTCGATGTACTTCATCACATTATGCCCAGTTCTATATATTCGCGGAGCTTCTCGTCTTTGATCTCGCCTTCGATGGTAAAGTTCTGGCTGCCGATGTTGACGGTCTGATTCTGGTTGTTGGTATTGCTGTTGGTCGTGTTGGTGATGCTCCGCATGATGCCCCCGCGCGGCACGTCCAGCGTGCGCGGGGCATTCAATGAAGCGATGGCAGGAGACGGGGCCGGAGTCTGCCCTTGCCTGTTGAGTACGCCCGCGGTCGCAGTCAGCCCGCTCCCATACTGCATCCCTTGGAAAGTGGGGACCAGTTTTTGCGGAATCCCCCTATCCGGAGACAGGGCGGCGGAACCCGAGGGTACCCCATCGTGTAGTCAGGGGTTTGCATCCGGAACCAAGAATGAGTCCCTCCCGTGGTCTTGGGCTTCTCCGGAGGGGTGTATCCTTGGGGAAGTGGGGAATAGGTTCCCGGCATCCCCGAAAGATAATCAGGCGTCTGCATTTCCAAGCCACCAGCGACCTTGCCCACAGTCTCAAACGCCTTCTCATCCAGCGGCTTCGTCATACCGTAAAAGCTGGAATCCTTGTCGATGAGCCCGACCTTTTCCAGCGCCCACCCGACCAGCTCCAGGAACTTCCGCAAAGGCGCTGTCACGGCGTTGATGATCTCAATGAAGATTTTCGACCAGCTTCCTTCCGAAAAGGCATTCGTCAGGCGATCCCACCATGCACAAACGTCCTGCACCATCTGGATTACTGCGGAACCGAACGCCGTATCCCCAAAATTCTTTTTGAAGTCCTCCCAATTGATGGCCAACGCCGCAATGACAGCGATGAGCCCAATAAGTATCCACCCGACAGGGGTTCCAAGTATGGCTGAGTTGAACAGCAACCAAGCCTTTTTGAGTGCTCCGAATATATTCACAAGGCCTCCCACGCCTCCAGCGGCACCCGTGCCAGCGGCCTTTGTTCCAAAGAGGAAGCCAATAAGTTTACTGAATGGATTGAACAGCCCGAGAACGCCGAGCTTGGCGAGTCCGGCAACCACATTGAACAGCCCGAACGCCACGGCGGAAAGGGAAACCGTAAGCGCGACGTACCCAAGCTGGCGCGTGATGTTCGGGAAGGTGTCGATGAACCACAGCACCTTGCCCATGAAGCGGTTGAAAACCTCGACCGCATCGTTCACGGGCGGGAGGAGCTTCTGCCACCATGCCGCCGACACCGTGTTGAGCGCGGCGTTCAGCTTGTGGAAGGGATCGACCATCTTCCGGGCCATAGCCTCCGCCTTCCCCATGCCCTTGATGTCTTCCAGCGCCTTGATGTTGTCGGCCAGCCCGCCCGTGTCCTGTATGAGCAGCTTGAGCATGGATACGGCCTCGTCCGATCCGAACGCCTTCTTGATGAGGTCGGAGTCGGCGAGGACGTCGAGCGCCCCGTATTTCTTCTTGAGCTTGTCGAGTATCTGCAAAACGGGAAGCATCCGGCCCTGCCCGTCCGTGAACTTCAGCCCGAGCTCCTTCTGGGCTTGCCCCACGCCCGCAAGGAACGCCTTGTACTTCGTCCCGGCCTCCGAGCCGCTCATGGTGGCTTGCAGCTTGCCGAGGATGGCCATCTGCTCCTCAAGCTTGATCCCCGAGCTCGTCGCGTTGGCGCCAAGCGCCGTGAACGCCGCCGACATTTCCGTGCCGCTGGTCTTGAAAATCTGGATGGCGTAGGCGGACTTCCCGGCCACGTCCTCAATCCACGAGGACTTGCCCTGCGCGTCGGCCTGTTGCTTGAAAATGCCGTACATGGTCCCGGCGTAGTTGGTCATGGTGGCCGCGTCCGCTTTCGTGGCCTTGGCCAGCACGTTTGAGGCGCGGGTAAAGTCCGCAAGCTGTGAGGCGTCCAGCCCCGCGATGCCCGACTGGATCGCGTAGGAAGAGGCGACGAACTCCGCCGCCGTCCCGCCGTAGCTCATGGCGTACTGCTTGGCCGTGGCGTCCAGCAGCTTGAGCCCCTTGGCGTCAACGTCGAGAGACGACACATCGGCAAGGGCGCGGTTCAGGTCCAGCGCCGGGGAGACCATGCCCTCAAGCGCAAGCCCCGCCCCCGCCACGGTCATGGCCCCGCCCGCGAGCTGCCCCCATGCCTGTTTCGACATGCGGGAGGTCGAGCGCAGCGCCTTCTGGAGCTTGCCCACAGGACCGGAAGCGTCATCCTTGACGCCAATCCGGAACATGAGCTTTTCGAGCTTGGTAGCCACTACGCCCCCCTAAAGGCTTTCGCTATGCCGTTCGCCACGGCGATCTGCATCTTTTCCCAATAGTCCGTTTCCAGAAAAACGGCCTCGGCCATGCTGTCCAGATCAACGGTGCGGGACGGAAACCACTTGTGGGAAAGCGCAAGGCACATGCCCAGGCCGTTCTCCCGCAGCTTTTCCGCCCGCTCCGCTACTTTCCCAATTCGATGGACAGATCCGGCATGAACTCGTCGACCAGCGCCCCCGCGATCTGGATGGCCGCGCCGGGAAGCTCCAGAAGGCTTTTCAGGTCTTCCCGCGAGCCGTCCGCCACGCACCGCATGGCGAAGTTATGGGCCGGGGCCACCTTGTTGTTGGGCATCATTTCGTTGACGTACTTGTTGTACAGTTCCGTGGTCACGTCGAAAGCAAGGTCGGTTCCATTGATGGAGAGCCTGATCGTTTTCTGCATTACTGCCCCTTTTTGATGATGAGCTGTTTGACGTCTTCAATCCGCGTATCGAAGTGTTGCTGCAGGTTGTTGAACAAGTTTTTCAGCTCTTCCTTGTTGTTGTAATTCTTGGCCACGTACACCCTGAGATCGGACAGTTCGCGCTCGTTGCGCCTGCCCATCCGGTGCAGGTAGAGGAACGCCCCCACCAGCAGCGGCCAGACATAGGAGCCGAACACCTCGAGCAGTTGTTCCAACCTCACGGGCTCACCTCTTCGATCCACAGCGCCAGCGTCCCCGCGTCCCGCTCATCCATCCACACGCCGGGAACGCCGTTCACCGTCGCCCGGGTCAGGCTCGGCAGGACTGGACGCGCCGCCCTTTCCCCCAAGCTGCCCGAGGAGCACGCCGACAGGATCGTCAGCAACACGAGCACGGAAAAGACGGCGGCGAACCACGGCCAGACCTTCCCGCAGCCATGCCGCCCACCTGAGCAGCGCGGCGAGCAGTTCAGCCCCGGCCACATCATTTCCCCGTATTGCCGGGAACGGCGTTCCTGGCCTTCCAGAAGTTGCAGCCGATCTTGTCCGTCACGGCATAGAGGATCTTGTACAGGGCGGAGCTGTTTTCCGTGGGCGGGGACATAGCCGTCTGCGCCAGGGCACACACCGCGACAACGGCGGTAACGATGAACCCTGCCCAATATTCCCCAACGAAACCGGAAAGGGCGTTGTAGACGCTGGTGATGTCGATCATGCCGTAGCCTCCGGGTCATAGGTTCGGGTAAGCCAGCCGTCGATGAAGCGGCGCTGCGTCTCGTTCCCGGCCGCAAGGTTGATGTAGTGCATGGCCTGCGCCCCGTTCAGGGCGTGGACCAGCACGGCCTGCGTGGTGCGCTTTTCGATGAGCACGCGCAGGGCGGCGCGGGTGAGCGTCCCGAGCGCGCCGTCCTCTTTCAGGTCATGGAACAGGCGCGTCCCCGTCTTCCGGTTGTAGTTAAAGGCGTTGCAGATCCGTTGCAGGTAGCGCGTGTGCCCGCCCTGCCCCAGGTTGACGACCTGCTCATAGATTTCGTTCGCCAGGTCTTGCGGCATGTCGTCAGAGTCCAGCCCGAGCGAATGGAACAGACCGCGGTAAAACGCCGTCACCTGTTCGAGGAGCCCGGGGATTTGGCGCAGGTGCCGGGTAAAGGCGGCGCTGCCCTGACGGAACGAGGGGTGATCCTTTTCGGCGTCAACCAGCTTCCAGAGCGCGAGATCGGGGTGGCACCCGCGGGCGATGCCGCACAGGGTTTCCCCGCCGCGATCAGCCGGATGGTTGCCGTAGCCGCCTTCCCATACCGCCACCGGAGCGTGCGCCGTGGAGAAATCAGCCATTGCCGTTCCTCCCCTGAGCCGCCCCGAATGAAGGCGAATGTATGGCATGGGTATGCGCCTGCGTTCCGTCCGGAGACGGCGAGGGGCCGACCTGCGGGGCTTCCTGCTCGCCTTCGGGCCCTTCATGATCAAACAGTTCCGCCGCCGTCTTCAAATGCCAGGCGACCATCCGCAGCATAGCGGCCGCGCCGGGGCGATCCTCTTCAAGCCCCGCAGCCACGTCTTTAATCGCAAGGGCTCCGTCATAGACGGCCATAACCGGATCAAAGGGCTCGCTTGTGGTCAGCATGTCCTGTTCCATTACAGTTCCTCCGTTTCTTCGGGCTTGAGGTAGGGGGTTCCGTTGATGCGCACAAAATCCGGGCTCGTCACGATGTAGGGGATGGTGGTGATATGCTTTTCCCCGCCCTTGCCGTCGACGTCGAGGAGCTTCGAGACTTTCAGCTTGCAGCCGAACGCCTCCACCTTCATCTCCGCGCCGTCCCCGGTGGAGCCGTAAAACAGGAGGTCGAACTCCGGGAGGCCGCGGAAGGAGCCCGCGTTGCGCGCGGCCTCCGAAAGGATCTTCACGTTCTCGCCGTCCAGCTCGATCTCGCCGCTGGCGGAAACCTCGCCGTCGACCCATCCGTTGGGGACGCCGCCCGTCTTGGCCACTTCCGATCCGTCTTCGATGTCGAGGGAGGCTTTCTCAATGTGGAGCTTGAGGTCGCCGAGCGTGACGTCGAAACTTTTGCCGCTGAGTCTCTGCATGGTTCACCTATGCCGCGTAGTTGTTGAGATCGAGGAAAAGATTGCAGGTGATCTTTTTCGGGCAGTTGTAGGGCCGGACCGCCATATACAGCTCGACGCTGGTACGGGAGGGCCAGCTCACCGTTATGTCGCCGTCTTCGGGCGGATAGATCTCACCGGGGAAGGTCTGCCCGAGGATGGTCACGGAACGGGACATTTCCCGCAGGGGCCGCATGAAATACGTCTTGTTCTGCGCGATGCTGGCGGGCGTGGAATTGAAGCGGCGATCCGCGATGCGGGCCACGGCCAGCGGATAGACGCGCCTCATGGCCTTCATGATCACGCGCACGTTTTCGATGACCTGAAAATCCCCGCCGTTCACGTCCAGCACGTTGCCGTCCGCCCAATACATGCCCTCATAGTCGGGGTACCACTGAGGAACTGAGAACCGCGCCTTGTCGAGGCCTTCAAGGACGCTCATGTCGAGCCGCCGCCCGGACTTGTCGGCCGGACGTTCCGTCCAGGAGCCCACAAGAGCCCCGGTCGCAACGCGCATCGGGGAATCGGCCACCGTCACGGCGGCATTGCACAGGCGGCCCATGAGCGTCCCGAGCTCCGGCCCCCAGATCGTCGGCGTGACGAGGCAGGCGTCCGCGGCCACATCCGCGGTCAGAGGCTTGATCGCCGTGGCGTACTCCTCCCAACTCTGGGAATCGGCGTCGAACGCCGGGGCACGCCCGGCGAACCACACGGGCCGCATGTATTTGGCCATGATCCGCTCGCTCTTGGCTTGCATGGCTTCAATGTCGGAAACGGCGGAAAGGGGCTCCGTCAGGACGACGCCCTCGACCTTGGCCAGCTCCATAGCCTCGTCCACGGCGGCGGACCACGAGGCGATCCCGCCGCCCTCGGCGTCGTACAGCATGACGGACGCCGACCAGTTCTGGCCCCCGTTGTCCCGGGCCGCCGTCACCTGAGCCAGCAAGCCGTCAGCCCCGGCAAGGACGCCGGACAGGTCGCTGTCCGTGTTCACCGTGAGGAGCTTCCCCACCTTGTCGCCCTTCCCCGGGCCGACAAACAGCAGGTGGTTTTCCACCGCCGTGATCTCTCCCTGCGAAAGGTTGAGATTGTTGATCTGCACTTTGCCGATGCTCATAATTTGCCCCGTTCTATTTTTTTCAACGCTTGCTTGGCCACTTGAACCATGATCTTGTCAGCCTCTTTATCTGTTAACCCGAGTGCAACACGTTTGGGCGGAGCGTCACTCCATGAGCTTTTTCTCACTCCCCCGCTTTCAAGCGCCCGAATGATCAATCCTGCTTGGGCCATTGTCAGACGGCGTTCTATTTGAAGAACGGTCACTTTCCGCCACCCATGCTTCTTCCCCCCTTCCCTGAACCCAAGCCGGACAAGAGCTTTTGCCTGTGCTCGAGTCGCCATGCCTTCCGCAGTGATCTGGTATGCCTTCGCTGCTTTTTCCGCTGTCCAACGTTCCCCGGTTCCCGTCTGTTGCTGATA
>OOCV01001219.1_pt1 | contig 11310 bp, 12 predicted proteins | sample 1671061 | NCBI WGS metagenome assembly OOCV01 (sample SAMN06348118, study PRJEB24527) | human gut metagenome | biome: human gut; feature: ankylosing spondylitis patient; material: feces | host: Homo sapiens | place: China | collected 2015-10
CAACTCCTCCCTCAATCCGCCACTGGCGGCGGTCGTCGTCGTTGCCCCCAAAGGGAGAGCTCTTGACAAACCGATATAAAAACAGCGCCGCTCCATCGTTTCCGGTGGGGCGGCGCATTTTTGCGGTTCAATCCCGGCGCAAAGGCAGGGTAAGGGACATTTTCTGGTAGGCAATGCGGGGCGTGCCATCCTCCACATGGATGATGCCGCACTTGGTAAAGCCGTTTTCTTCCAGCAGGTGCTGCATGATCTTGTTGTCGGCGTGGGTGTCGGCCCGCAGGCTCTCGCAGTGTTCCAGACACCAGGTGATCACAGCGGCGGCAACGCCGGGGTGCCTGCCCGCCGAAGCCAGCCGGTGGATGGTGCCGTAGGGCAGGGTATCGTTCAGCCACTTGCCATCCTCGATCCGGGCATAGGTGGGGTCCGGGCCAAGGATAAAGGCAAACACGCCCTCCAGCTCACCGTTTACAAGGTAGAGGAAGAGCCGGTTGGAATCAATGTCCTCTTCCAGCAGCTCCTGCGGCGGAAAATGATCTCCCCACTGGGTGGGGTTGCCGGAATCCGCCATCGCCTGCCGGGCGCGGGCATAAATTTTCAGGATCGCATCCAGATCTGCACGTCTTGCTCCACGAAACATCTTCATCCAACCTCTCTTCCGGCAGGCCGCTGCCCGCCCTGATCGTTCTGCTTTAATATAACACAAAACGGCCCTCTCCGTCAAAGCCTGCTGCAAAGGCGGAGAGGGTCGTTCACTGATGCGCTTATGTGCGCTGGCTGCGTGCCCGGCGGTACTCCCGGGGGCTCTGGCCATACCGCTCATGGAACAGGCGGTAGAAGTAGCTGGTGTTCTCGTAGCCCACCTGGGTGATGATCTGCTGGATGTTCAGGTCGCTGCGGCGCAGCAGGCGGGCGGCGGTCTCCATCCGGTGCTTCTGCAGCAGCTCCTTATAGGTCTTTCCGGTCTGGGCCCGGACGCACTCGCTGACATACGCCAGCGAAACGCCGTAGCTGCGGGCCACATTGGAAAGGCTTGCTTCGCGGTAATTCTGGGTGATCTCCTGTAATGCCGCCTGGACCAGCGCTTCGCGGCTGACCGCCTCGCCGCGCGTTTCCAGCGGGAAATTCTTGGTCTGTACCATAGCGTAAAACCCTCCGTTGCGGCAGCGGCGGGCGGGGACAGGGGGATGCCGGACACCCGCCGCAGCCAGTTCATCAGGCTTTCTGGGGAAGCCTTTCTGCCTATAATACGGGCGGGGCACAGAAATAATTGCAGATAGCTCAAATTTTTACAGAAACAAGAGATCAGAACATATTTTCGTTATGATAACGCCCGCTGCGGACGAACTCCACCCACTCGGCCAGGTTCACGGCGTGGTCGCCGATGCGCTCCAGGTACTTGATGACCATGAGCAGATCCAGGGCGGCATCCACCTTGCCGGGGTCGGCGGCGATCTCCTGCGCCAGCGTATGCTTGATGGCGTTGAAATCGTAGTCCACCTCATCGTCGGCGGCAATGACCCTGAGGGCGGCCTGCTCATTCTCAGAGGTCAGGGCATTCAGGGCATCCAGGATCATCTTGTGCGCCTTCTGGCCCATCCTGATGGCCTGGCTCACAGCAGGGTCGCCCTCCTTGCGGACAGTGACCAGATGAGGGATGATCTCCGCGATATCGGAGGCATGGTCGCCGATGCGCTCCACATCCGTGACCACCTTCATGGCGGTGGAAATGCGGCGCAGGTCACCTGCCACCGGCTGCTGGCGGAGCAGCAGGGTCATGCAGCGGTGCTCAATGTCCCGCTCCATATTGTTGATGCGGCCATCGCCCTGCGCCACGGCGGCGGCAGCCTCGGCATCGGCAGTGCAGAGGGCTTCCATTGCAGCTTCCACGGCATCGGCAGCGTTCTGACCCATCTCGGTCAGGGCCGTTTTCAGGGCGGCAAGGTCGTTTTCGTATTGTGTACGGTTGCTCATTGCGTTTTTCTCCTTAGCCGAACCGGCCCGAAATGTAATCCTCGGTGCGCTTATCCTGCGGGGTGCTGAAGATCTGCGCCGTGGGGCCGGCTTCCACCAGCTCGCCCAGCAGGAAGAAGGCGGTGCGGTCGCTGATACGGGCTGCCTGCTGCATGTTATGGGTCACGATGACCACGGTGTAGTTCTTTTTCAGCTCGCTCATCAGCTCCTCCACCTTCATGGTGGAGCCGGGGTCCAGAGCGCTGGTGGGCTCATCCATCAGCAGGACTTCGGGCTTGACAGCCAGGGCGCGGGCAATGCACAGGCGCTGCTGCTGGCCGCCGGAAAGGCCCAGGGCACTCTTTTTCAGGCGGTCCTTGACCTCGTTCCAGAGGGCGGCACCCTGCAGGGAGCTTTCCACCAGCTCGTCCAGCTCCGCCTTGTTATGCACACCGTGCAGCCTGGGGCCGTAGATGATGTTATCGTAGATGCTCATGGGGAAGGGGTTGGCCTTCTGGAACACCATGCCCACCCGGCGGCGCAGCTCAGTGGGCTGCATCTCGCGTGCAAAGATATCCTGCCCTTTCAGGCGGACATCGCCCTCGATGCGGACCCCGGGCACAAGGTCGTTCATCCGGTTCAGGGTCTTCAGGAAGGTGGACTTGCCGCAGCCGGAGGGGCCGATGAGGGCCGTGATCTCCCGCTCGCCCATGTCCAGCGAAATATCTTTCAGCGCCTTGAAATCCCCGTACCAGAGGTTCAGGTTTTTGGCTGTGATAATGGGTGATACGTTTTCCATAGTTTTCCTCTTATATTGACTCCCTCAGTCGCGGCTATGCCGCGCCAGCTCCCTCTGAGAGGGAGCCTTTTGCGTTGCGGGCAGGATAAGCCTCCCTCCGTGAGGGAGGTGGCATCGCGCAGCGATGACGGAGGGAGTTATTTACAGCTTCTGTTTCAATTTGGTTTTGGCCAGCCGGGCTGCCAGATCGATGGCAAGCACCAGCACCAGCAGCACTGCACCGATGGCCCAGGCGGAGTCGAAATCGCCGTCCTCAAAGGCACGGAGATAGAGCAGCACCGACAGGGTGGCACCGTTGGAGGTGTAGGCCTTGAGCACGCCGTTGGCAATGACCTCGGCGGCACCGGCGGTGAAGAGCAGCGCGGCGCTTTCGCCCACGATGCGGCCCACTGCCAGGATGCAGCCGGTCACAATGCCGTCGATGCTGCAGGGCAGCACGATGGTGCGGATGATGTGCCACTTGCCCGCACCCAGACCCAGCGCGCCCTCACGGTAGCCCTGGGGCACCGTTTTCAGGGATTCCTGGGTGGTGCGGATGATGGTGGGCAGGTTCATGATCACCAGCGTCAGGCTGCCGGAGAGCAGGCAGGTCTGGAAGCCCAGCGTCTGAGCGAACACCAGCATCCCCACCAGACCGTAAATGATACTGGGGATGCCCGCCAGCGTCTCGTTGGTGAACTCGATCACCGAGATGACCTTGCGGTTCTGGGCGTACTCGGTCAGGTAAACAGCCGCGCCCACACCCAGCGGCAGCACGATCAGAAGCGTCAGCAGGATGACATACAGCGTGTTGAGGATCGCAGGCAGAATGCCGTCCGTGCCCTTCAGCACACTGGCGGTGGTGGTCAGGAATTTCCAGCTGATGTGCGGGATGCCGCGCACCAGCACCATGCCCAGAATGCCCGCCACCAGTACGATGACCAGCACAGCCGAGACCCGGACCAGAGCGTTCATCACACGGTTCCAGGTGCGGCGGGAGGCAGAAGCACTGTTATTCATCGCGCTTTCCTCCCTTCAGCACCACATTGAGCAGGATATTGATGCCCATGGTAAAGACGAACAGCACCAGCGCAATGCTGAACAGCGCCTGTTTCTGCAGGCCGCTGGCGTAGCTCATCTCCTTGGCAATGGCGGTGGTCAGGAAAGTGACGCTGCGGAACAGGCTGTCCGGCATGTTGGGGCTGTTGCCGGCCACCATCATCACGGCCATGGCCTCGCCGATGGCGCGGCCGATACCCAGCACGATACCGGCGGCAATGCCGCTCCTGGCAGCGGGGACGCTGACCTTGAACCAGGTCTCGGCATCCGTTGCGCCCAGAGCCAGGCTGCCCTGCTCATACTCCGGCGGCACAGCGTTGAGCGCTGTGACCGACACCGACACGATGCTGGGCAGGATCATCACCGCCAGCACCACGATGGCGCTCAGCAGGCAGGCACCGGAGGCCTTGCCAAAGGTCCTGGCCACGGCGGGCACCAGCACCTGCATGCCCAGCAGGCCGAACACCACGCTGGGGATGCCGCTCAGCAGCTCAATGGCGGTCACGACCACGGTGCGCACCTTCGGGCCTGCGGCCTTGGAGAGGAACACCGCCGTCAGCAGGCCAATGGGCACACCGATCACGGTGGCACCCAGCGTGCCGTAAACGCTGGACAGGATGAAGGGCAGGATGCCGTAGGCCGGGTCGGCGGCGGTGGAAGCCCACCGGGTGCCGAACAGGAACCGGAACAGCCCGATCTTCTGGATGGCAGGCACACCGGAGAGGACCATATACACCGAGATCAGGAGCACACAGCCCACCGCCAGAATGCCGCAGAGGAAGAAGATGAAGTTCATCACCGCTTCCAGCCACGCAGCAGGGGTTCTGGGAAGAGAGATCTTTTTGTTGTTCATAGCATCATTGCTTTCCGCAATTACTCATTCACAGGAACAGCACCGGCAGTGCGGATCAGGTCAGCAGCATCGGCACTGGTAGCAAAGTCGAAGAAGGCCTGTGCCTGCTCAGACAGAGCGACAGACTTGTTGGTGACGAACACGAAGGGACGCTGCACCTCGTAGCTGCCGTCCTTAACGGTCTCCTCGCTGCACTCCACACCGCCAACGGTGACCATCTTCACGGTGTCGCCCACAGCGGACAGGGAAGCGTAGCCGATGGCCAGAGGGTTGGCCTCAACCGCGCTGATGACAGCACCGGTAGCAGTCAGCTCCTGCGCGTACTTGCAGCTGTCCTTGACATCCACGATGCTCTCAAAGCCATCACGGGTGCCGGAACCAGCCTCACGGCCGATCAGAACGATCTCGCCGTCGTCGCCGCCCACTTCAGACCAGTTGGTGATCTCGCCGGTAAACATCTGCTTGAGCTGGTCAACGGTCAGGTCCTCCACCTTGCTTGCGTTGTTGACGATGATGGCGATGCCGTCCAGAGCGATGGTGGTGCCATCCACGTCAGCCTTCTCGTCGTCCTTCAGGGCACGGGAGGACAGGCCGATGTCCAGGGTCTTATCGGCAGCACCGGTGATGCCTGCGCCGGAACCGGTGGGGTCGTAGCTGACGGTGACACCCGGCTCAACCTCAGCAAAGCCTTCGGTCAGGGCAGCGATGACGTTCTTCATGGAGGTGGAACCACCGGCAGCAACGTTGCCGGACAGGGCAGCAGCGGTGGAAGAAGCAGCAGAGCTTGCAGCGGTAGAGGCAGAAGAAGAAGCAGAGCCGCCGCAGGCGGTCAGGGCAGCAGCGGCAGCAGCAGCACCGCAGACAGTGAGAAACGAACGACGCGTGATCTTTTTCATAATATTTGTCCTCCAAACATCCGGGCTTTCCGCTCCCGGCTCTTGTTTTCGTGTTTTCCTTGGGTACGGCACTATTGTATCCCAGTCGGTAAGCCGCTTCGACCACAAGCGGGAAAAATCGAGGTAAATTGTTTGGACATGTTTTGGCCCCAATGTAAAATTTGGGCGCAAAAAAGCCCGGGGTGCGGGTGCACCTCGGGCTTTTGGGGGATATTAGACTTTATCGACAGCGGAGACTGTCACTTTGCCGTCACTCGTCAGAGAAAACTCAGCTGTCTTGCCTTGCAGGGTCACATACAGCTTGAAGGGTACGCCCTGCTTAAAAGAACCGTACCCACTGGCCTTTGCACGGAACTGCGGCACATAAGTCTTTGTCAGTTTAGAGGAGATTTCCTCTTTTCCATTGGTCAGTTCCAGCGCGGTCTCATCAATTTTTGCCGCAAAGACTCCGGCAAAATTGTATTTGATCTCGCTGGCTGCACCATTGTACCGAATCCGCACATTGGGTTTGCAGAGGTAGCCGTTGGCGTTCTCATTGCCCACGACCTCATCACCAGTGATGGTCATGTTGCCGGTCATGGTCACTTCAAACTCACCCAGCCCGATGGTTGCGGACGGAATCTCGCTGCCGCCCCCATCGCAGCCGGTGAGGACACCAGCGGCAGAAGCGGCCAGCACAGCGGCGGCAGAAGCTTTCAGAAAATCACGGCGGGAAAAAACATTACGCATCAGAAATTCCTCCCATCTCAGATCTGGTTTGTTCCTATCACCATAGTACCATATTTACCCAGACTGTCAAGGGACAGAATTCAACCCCTCAGTCTCGCTACGCTCGACAAGTACGGGTTGCGGCTCCCAGCATCCATCTCGTGTTGTAAACAACACTTATGTCTTGCTGGCCGCGGCCCCAACAGCAACGCCCTTTATCCGCCACTGGCGGCGGTTGTTGCTGTTGCCCCTAATAGGGGAGCCCTTGGCATATCGGGAAAGTCTGCACGGATGGACAAAGCACCGTCGTTAAAGCTCGACCTCCACGCCATCGGGGCGGTAGAAGGTGACGTTCCTGCGCCACTGGGGCTCACCCATGGTGCGGCGGTAGCAGTCTGCCAGCTGCCGCACGGCCTCCTCGGGGCTGCGCACCTTTCCGCCGCAGCAGGGGAGCACCAGCACCCGGAACCAGGCATCAAAGAGATGCTCTGTCCAGCCGGTGTCCTTGGCCCCGCACCGGGCGTAAAAGCCCAGGCGGCGCACGGCCATAGCCTCATCCTCGGCCTTTTCGGGGCACTCCGCTTCAATGAGGATGGCCTGCGCGCCCTTCTCGTGGTCAGGAAGGTCGGCCAGCAGGGCGGCTCCGATGCCGCCGGCCCGATACTGGGGCAGAACGGCAAAGTAGTCCAGCTGGCTCACCTCACAGCCCACGGGCCGCACCATCAACAGATACGCCACCAGCGCGTCGTCCTCATACACGCCCCAGGTGTGGGCGGTACCGGCGGCCTCGCTGTTCAGGATCATGCTCAGGGGCTTCAGCTCTCCGGCAGGAAAATCCCGGCGCATCTCGTTCAGGTAAACGTTCGTCAGCTCTTCGGCGGTCAGCAGCCGCCAGGTCAGGTTCTCGGGGTTCATACGATACGGGTCCCTTTCTGGTAGACAGCCTGGATGTTCAGCTCCTTGTCTGCCAGGATCACATTGCCGTAGCGGCCTGCAGCCAGACTGCCGTAATCATTGTCGATGCCAATGCTCTTGGCGGGGTTTTCACTGGCGGCGCGGACAGCGCTTTCCAGCGGGACATTCATCTCCAGCACGGCACGCTTCATGCAGTCGTACAGGCAGGTGGCACTGCCCGCAATGGTGCCGGGGTGCTCGGTCAGGGTAGCACGGGGGCCGCTGACCGTGACCGCCTGGCCGCCCAGGCTGTACTGGCCGTCGGGCAGGCCGCAGGCCATCATGCTGTCGGCGATCAGGATGACATGGTCATCCCCGAAGGTGTTGAAGGTGAACCGCACCATGGCCGGGTGGATGTGGACATTGTCGGTGATGAGCTCCACTTCCGCGCCCCGTTCCAGCGCCGCAATGATGGGGCCGGGCTCCCGGTGGGTGATGCCGGGCATGGCGTTGTACAGGTGGGTCATGTGGGTCGCGCCTGCGTCAAAGGCGGCGTTGGCAGTGTCGTAGCTGGTGCAGGTGTGGGCAATGGAGATCCGCACCTCGTCATGGCAGGCGGCAATGAACTCCAGCGCACCCGGCTCCTCCGGGGCGATATCCACCAGCTTGATCAGGCCGTTTGCCCGCTTCTGCAGGCGGCGGAACATTGCAACATCCGCCTTGTGGAGATACTCCGGGTTCTGGGCACCCACCTTGTTGGGGCTGATGAAGGGCCCCTCCATGTTGATGCCCACAAGGTCTGCGCCTCTGCCGTTTTGATGGGCGGCGGCGGCATCCATCACGCCGTTCAGGATCTCTTCTGAGAAAGTCATAGTGGCAGGGCAGATGGCCATCACGCCCTTGCCGGCCTCAAAATCGGCCAGGGTCTGGATGGCTTCTTCATTGCCGTCACAGAAATCCTTGCCCATGGCACCGTGGAAGTGGATATCCACCAGGCCCGGCAGAGCGTAAGCGCCCTTGGCATCCACGATTTCCTCGCCTTCCTCCGGCTGTGCAAAGGGCACGATGCGCCCCTCCCGGATGGTCAGGCTCCCCTCCTCAAAGGTGTGGCGGGGGGTATAAATCAGAGCATTTTTGATGATCATATTCTTATTCTCACGCTTTCCTTCGTGCAACCTCTCAGTCGGGCTTGCGCCCGCCAGCTCCCCTTGTAGGGGAGCCTTTGGCAAAAAGATTCACTGAAATCGGCTGCCAAGGCCTCCCCCTCATTAGGGGAGGTGGCATTGCGCAGCAATGACGGAGAGGTTTCATTACAGCAGGCTCAGTGCTTCCTCATCGGCCACAAGGATGCAGTCGGGGTGCATCTGCAGGATGGAGCCCGGGCACTCGGGGGTCACAGGGCCGGAGACGACCGCCTTGACTGCCTTGGCCTTTGCCAGACCGTTGGCCACCACCAGCACCTTGCGGGCCTGCATGATGGTCTTGATGCCCATGGTGTAGGCCTGCTTGGGCACCAGATCCTCGTTGCCGTCAAAGAAGCGCTTGTTGGCCTCGATGGTGGCAGGGGTCAGATCCACGCAGTGGGTCTCCAGCTCAAAGGCCTCGCCCGGCTCGTTGAAGCCGATGTGGCCGTTAGGGCCAAGGCCCAGCAGCTGCAGGTCGATGCCGCCCACGCTGTGGATGATCTCGTTGTACTTTTTGCAGGCATCTGCAGCATCGGGGTTGGTGCCGTCGGGCAGATGGATGGCCTCGGGGCGGATGTTGACCTTGTCAAACAGGTTCTTGTGCATAAAGCTCCAATAGCTTTCGGGGTGCTCCTTGGGCAGGCCGCGGTACTCGTCCAGATTGACGGTGGTGACCTCAGAGAAATCCAGGTCGCCCTTGTTGTACCAGTCCACCAGCTGAGCGTATGCGCCAACAGGGGTGCCGCCGGTCGCCAGACCCAGCACGCAGTTGGGCTTCATAATGACCTGTGCGGAGATGATGTTGGCAGCCTTGCGGGACATATCCTTGTAATCCTTTGCACGAATGATCTTCATAATGGGGAACCTCCTGTTATTTTGCTTTGTTGTTTTCAGTATAGCACGTTTTCCGGCCAAAAGGGTAGCCGGTTTGTGAACAAAACAAAATGCCGCCGAAAGCGGGGCGTAAACGCCCGCCCTCGGCGGCATTTTTACAGTTTGGGAATGGATGCGGAAGCAACCAGCCTTCCGCGCAAAAGCGTGCTCAGAAGGATGCTTACAGCATCTTCTTCAGCTCATCATACACGAACTGCACCTTGGTGCCGATGATGACCTGGCAGGTGGTCTTGTCGGGGCGGATGACACCGGCAGCACCGGCAGCCTTCACAGCCTTCTCATCCACAGCGGTGTAGTCCTTAATGGTGAAGCGCAGGCGGGTAGCGCAGTAGTCCACGCTGGAGACGTTCTCCTTGCCGCCGATGGCCTTCAGCACGCCAGCAGCAACCTCAGTGTAGTTGTTGTTGGCCAGAACGACCTTCTTCTCAGCCTCTTCGGCATCCTCGTCCTCACGGCCGGGGGTCTTCAGGTCGAACTTGGTGATGGCGAAGTAGAACACGAAGTAGAACACCACGAATGCAGCGATGCCCAGAGGAATGATCATCCAAGTCTTAGCAGCTGCAGGCAGAGAAGCGGAGAACACCAGGTCGGTAGCACCTGCGGAGAAGCAGAAGCCAGCACGGAAACCGGAGTAGTAGGTGATGATGGTGAAGATGCCGTACAGAGCGGAGTACACAACGTACAGCGGGAAGCACAGGAACATGAAGCCGAACTCAAAGGGCTCGGTAACGCCGCAGACGAAGGCGCAGATAGCAGCGGACAGAACCAGACCGATGGCAGCCTTCTTGTTCTTGGCGGTACGGACCATGGCCAGTGCAGCACCGGCGATACCGAACATCATGCAGGGGAAGAAGCCGGACATGTACATACCCAGGCTCCAGTCCACGTCAGCAGAGGTCTCGCCTGCCCAGAAGTGGGACAGGTCGCCCAGGCCGATGGTGTCGAACCAGAACACGTTGTTCAGAGCGTGGTGCAGACCGGTGGGGATCAGCAGACGGTTCAGGAAGGCGTAGATGCCAGCGCCGATGCCGTCCATGCCAGCGATGCCCTTGCCCAGAGCGACCAGCGCGCCAAAGATGACGGGCCAGACGAACAGCAGAACAACGGACACCAGAATGGAGATCAGGCCGGTAGCAATTGCAACGAAGCGCTTGCCGGAGAAGAATGCCAGCCAGTCAGGCAGCTGGATATTCTTGAACTTGTTGTAGCAGGCAGCACCCACAACAGCGGCCAGAATGCCGATGAAGGAGTTGCCGGCGACCTTCTGGAAGGCAATGTAGGTAGCGGTGCCCTCTTCCAGATGGCGCACCATGCCGACCACGCCGGGGTTCAGCAGCTGCTGCATCATCAGGAAGCTGACCAGACCGGCCAGACCTGCGGTACCATCGTTGTCAGCAAGGCCGACAGCGGCACCAATGGCAAACAGCCATGCCATGTTATCGATCAGAGCGCCGCCTGCCTTGACCAGCAGGAAGCCAACGGTGTATGCTGCGCCGGAAGTCGGTGCACCGGGAACGCCCATAACGCCCGGAGCAAGGGCATAACCAAGACCCATCAGGATGCCGCAGATCGGCAGCACAGCGACGGGAAGCATCAAAGCTTTGCCCAGTTTCTGGAGATACTTCATCATAAGACACATTCCTCCTTAAAGAATGTTGTTGTTATGGAGGCCTCTGGTTGCAGGCTGTCCATAATTGCGTAACAATATTTTAACACATCCTCCGAAAAAAAGAAATAGGGTCTGCGCCTGTTTTCGCAATTTTGCACCAAAAATCCTTGAATTCGCATCTTTCGTGAAAAACTTTTTGGAATTATTGCGCATTTCAGAGCAGGATTTTGAAAAAACTTTTCTTTTGCCCTTTCTTCCCCAAACCGCTTGCATCCCGCGCCGGAATCGGGTACTATACTTATAAATAGAAAACACAAGACCCAGGGAGGTTCTTTTTATGGAATGGACTGATATCCGCCTGACCGTGGCCAAGGCCGATGCCGACAATGCCGAGGCTGTTGCCACCATGATCGCCGAAGGCGGCATCTATATCGAGGATTACAGCGACATCGAGCAGCAGGTGGCCGAGATCGCCCATGTGGATC
>OOCV01001227.1_pt1 | contig 11252 bp, 18 predicted proteins | sample 1671061 | NCBI WGS metagenome assembly OOCV01 (sample SAMN06348118, study PRJEB24527) | human gut metagenome | biome: human gut; feature: ankylosing spondylitis patient; material: feces | host: Homo sapiens | place: China | collected 2015-10
TTTGTATTACCATAAAAGCTTTTTCTAATACCATTGATTGTAATTTTAGCCTCAAACCTATCATCTTTTCGTTGCATTATATTCATATTATTAATAGTTGCCGATATATTGATACTATTTATAATTATCACACCTTTCTTTTACATCAATATAAGGGCAGTACAATTATGACTTAATCATAATATGTCTGCCCTATTTTTTCAATGATTAATAATATATTTCTTCATTGATATGTTCTTTGATCCATTCTTCCAATATGGAAAATGTTGTTATATAATCATTACCAATTTTCATTAGGGGAAGTTCTCCTGATTTTATTAGTTGTTTTATCTTAGTTTTTCCAAAAGGAAGAATGTCATATAAATCTTTTTGGCTTAAAACCTTATTTTCCATATTTATGCCTTTCCCGAACTACCAAAGCCACCATTTCCTCTAACTGTATTACTAAGATTTTCCGTTACCTTAAATCCAAACTGTTCTACTGGCTGAATAATAATCTGTGCGATTCTATCACCTTCAGATACCGTTCTTACTTCATTACTCTGATTATATAGTGCAACCATAATATTACCTCGATAGTCTGAATCAATCACCCCGACCTTATTGGCAGGAGCTAATCCCTGCTTGCAAGATAAACCACTTCTAGCATAAACAAGACCGACATATCCATTAGGTATTTCCATCACAATTCCTGTGTCAATAAAAGCTGTTTCGCCAGGAAGAATCTCCACTCTATTTTCTTCATTATGTATTACTGCATATAAGTCTGCACCTGCTGCAAATTCACTACCATATGTAGGGATCTTTGCATTCTCATCTGTTTTCTTAATATTAATTATTTTCATACGCTTTTAAAATTCCTTTCTTGATTAGCTTTATTATCTCTGTGTTAATATTCTCTGTTATTATCCTATTCACTTTACTATTTGTTTTATTGTAGTATGGGTAATATGTAGAACCTTCTGATTGAATATCATAAGTAAAAATATTCTCTTCCATATTTATATAAAAATACGCATATATGGTTGTTTTATCGTTCCATTTATATACAGGAACATATAATCTATAATCACCATTTTCCTTATATCTAAATCCGTAATCAAGCAACTTATTTTTGGTTACAGATTTATTCACTTTAATTCTTCTTACTTCACCCATCATTACATCTCCTTAATTTCATTTTCAAGATATTTGAGATATTCGTCCCATTTGCCAATCATGTAGATATATTCCTTACCCTTGACACATTTAAGTCTCATATCTGATTTAATATTCTCCCAAGTGTTCTTCTTTGTAATCAAAGTTTGTAAATAAGAATGTGTTATTCTACTTAGGGTTAAAAGCTTCTCAGGAGGAATTTTAGACACGATTTCTTTGTACTGTGTCAATTTATCATCTGGGATTTTAAAATTAGATTTTGGGAGATTTTTGGATGAAAAAGGACTTATTTGAGAGCCTGATGTTCTTGGTTTTAGTAAAGGAATAACCTTGTCTGAATTGACATATTTGAACTTAAATAGAATTTCAGAATCCGTTTCTTCAATGTCAAATATAAGAGACGGATCAGATTGCTGAATTATTTTAATAATATTATGTCCTCTTATTAAAGAAGGAATATATGTTTGTAAAGTATTATGTCCATAATAGAATACCTTGTTGCCATATTGACAAGATATATAACAATCAATATCTTCTAATGTGCCATTGAGCTTACGATTAAAATCGTTTGTATCTTTATTTACAGGACACAAGATTCTATATTTTCCTTTAAACCTATCATATAAATATCCTATAGTTGTTCACCTCTCTTATTAATACTCTTCATATTCTTGTTCATCACTTATTTTAGGTGCATTTTTCTCAGCTTCTAAGACAGTATCTAAACACTCTTGTCTTGTCTTAAATATTGTCTTATCTAGCTTATTGTAAGAAAATAGATAAGCATGTTTATCACGCTTATCTGTTCCAACGAAGTAATCATCTCTAACTGTCCTTACATATAGGTCACATACTTCATATATTCCTACTGGCTTAAGCATCCGAGCATAATAGACCATTTTACCTTTTTGAATATCTGTTTTGTTCATTATTTTTCCTTACCACCATTTTTTACAAATTCTAATGCATTATAAATACCTACCGCATATCCTTTAACACGATCAAACTGCAAAGGATTTTCTTTAACAGTTCTTTCCTCTACATCTTCAGCAAGCTTTAACTCTTTTTTTAATCTTTCAATAACCCTTTTATGGCTTTCGAGTGACTGTATTGCTGATTCAATAGCTTCAATATGTTCACCTGTAGTTCCCTGCATATAACATAAATCGCAGTTGTCACACTTCTTATTATTACAATCTTCATGAACACCCTTAACCTGTTTTTTCTGGCATTTAAGATATGCTTTTAATTTTTCTAACGTTTCTTTATCATTCATAATTATTCTTTAATTACTCCTTAAATTAATCACAATATAAAACCATTTTATTCTGAGCGAGAGACTGTTTTACATCAATTACATGCTGATTCTTACTGCCTCGCCATTTCAATGTAAGATCTTTCTGTTCATCTATATATTCTCCGTCAACTACAACATCACATAATTTAATGATTTCTCTACGTTTAAAATTATTTAATCCTTCTTGAGATAAACACGATGATTGTCCTCGAAAGATTTCTGAATAAGAATATCCTGTATACAACCAAATTGTTTTGTCAGGAAATGAAATACGGATTTCTTGGACTAATTTGAGGACTTCATCAAGGTTCTGTTCTGCTAAACACTCACCACCAAGAAATGATATTCGTTTAATATATGGTCTATCAATTAATTTCATAAATCTATCTTTTATTTCTTCTGTCCATTCTTTACCACCATTAAAATCCCATGTATCAGAATTAAAACAGTTTTTACAGTGAAATGGACAACCTTGGACGAAGAGGGAGACTCCTACTCCAAGACCATTGCTAATGTCTAAATTACGAATTTGACTGTATCTCATCGACATACCTCCATATATATCCTCCTGCGGTTTTTCTTTTTCTTTGGCAACATGCAATTATATTCTTTACATGTGTGATTTCCTTTGCTACTGTTATAGAAGGATATTCATTTATCAAAATATTGTCTGTAGTGTATTGATATACAGGTTTACAAATTTTGTTGTTTCCTACTCTGCTTGCTGCACTTCTTTCACTTCTAGTACCATATATATTATTTTCTAATTTTGTTACCCACTCTAAATTTGTATAATGATTATTATTTTTATTTTCATCTCTATGATTTACATCTGGTTTATTTAACGGGTTTGGTACAAAATTTTCAGCAACTAATCTATGCAATCTAAAATTACGTCTACCATCAGAGTTGTAAAGGGTTACAAAATTGTAACCCTTTGAACCGATCCAAGGTTCTAAATTTCTTTTATTACTGATGTTCCAAATAAAGCCATCATCGTAAAGAATATAATTAGGATAGTCCTTTAATATCACATATCGCATTAAATATTCTCCTCAATGTCGTCAAGATGTGGTACTCTATCATGAATATCACCAAGTCTACCCTGATTCCATCCATTACGTGCCGTACCTTTGTATCCACAAGTTCTACGAGTAATATCCATAGTTCTTACATCTCTATTACCACAATTAGGACACTCCCAAATCAACTTACCACCTTCATCAATAAGCTTGATTTCTTTGCTCCATCCACATTTCTGACAATAATCACTCTTAGTATTTAATTCAGCATACATATTATTGTTATAAATGAATTTCATTACTTCAAGTATAGCAGGAATATTATTCTCCATATTGGGACACTCGATATATGAAATACTTCCACCTGGACTTAATCTTTGAAATTTAGCTTCAATACGAAGCTTCCCAAAGGCATCAATATGTATAAATACTGGGATATGATAAGAATTTGTGATGTATGTACGATCTGTAACTCCTTCAATAATGCCAAATCTCTCTTTAAGCTTTTTTGCAAACTTTTCCGTAGTCGCCTCCAATGGAGTTCCGTATAAGCTGTAATCAATATTTTCATCTATTTTCCATTGAGAGCATTTATCATTTAATGCTTGCATTACTTCAAGACCGAATTTTTCTCCAATACCCTCATCACAATGATAATGTCCAGTCATATACTTAACACATTCAGCAAGTCCTGCATAACCAAGGGATAAAGTTGAATAGCCACCAAAAAGTAGTTTGTCAATAGGTTCACCCTTTTTAAGTCTTGCAAATGCTCCGTGTTGCCAAAGAATAGGAGCAACATCTGACTTTGTTCCACGTAATCTCTGATGTCTAATCTTTAATGCTTTATGACATAACTCTGTACGTTCATCAAATATACGCCAAAATTCATTGAAATCTCCACCTGATGATAATGCAATATCTGGTAATGATACAGTTACAACACCAGAATTGAAACGTCCATAAAATTTTGGTTTACCATTTTCATCATGCCATACTGTTAAAGCACTTCTACATCCCATTACAGGATAACAGTTACCATCTTTCATCTCTTTCATAATTTTTTCTGAGATATAATCAGGAGTTAATCTTTTCATAGAACATTTAGCTGCCATCTCAGTAAGATACCAATACTTATCTTCTTCATGAATATTGTCCTCCTGAAGAACATAAATAACTTTTGGAAATGCAGGTGTAATATAGACACCTTCTTCATTCTTTACACCAAGATAACTTTGGCGAAGTTCCTCTTCAATTAACATGGCTAAATCATCTTTTTCTCTCTGATTATGCGCTTCATTGAGATACATAAATAATGTAATAAATGGAGCTTGCCCGTTAGTTGTCATGAGCGTTGTGATTTGATACTGAATTGTCTGAATACCTTTTTCAATCTCTTTTTTCAAGCGTTCTTCCGCAATTTTATTTATTACGTTCTCTAATTCTTTTCCTTCTAAAAAAGTATTAGCAATGTCACATAACTCATGTTCTACTTCTTTTTTAATTTTCTGTCTTGAAATATCTACGAATGGAGCAAGATGTGCTAAAGATATACTCTGTCCACCATATTGACTTGAAGCGACCTGTGCAATAATTTGTGTTGCAACTGTACATGCTGTAGAAAAACTATGTGGTTTTTCAATCAATGTTTCGCTAATTACTGTACCGTTTTGTAACATATCCTCAAGATTAATAAGACAGCAGTTGTTCATATACTGAATAAGATAATCAAGATCGTGTACATGAATCAATCCATCATCATGAGCTTGTACTATCTCAGGTGGTAGGATATACCTTCTTGATGCATCCTTACTTACAATTCCTGCTAAATAATCTCTCTGCGTTGTATTAAGTCTTGGGTTTTTATTAGAGTTTTCGTTATTCCAATAGTCACTTTCTCCACTCAACAATTCTGTGATTTCTGTATCAATTGTATTCTCGTTTTCTCTCTGAAACTCACGAATACTTCTATATCCCTCATATGCTTTTGCAGTAAGTCTCTGCTTCTTAGTAATCAATTTATCATAAACCATTGATTCAATATCAGAGATACTTACTTCGTCTTTTTCCTTACACTCTTCTTCAATCTCATTTGCAATGTCTTCTGCAATCTTTGGTTTCACAATACCTGAACCATTCTTCATAGCTTTAAGAATTGCCGTTGAGATTTTTGATTTGTCAAAATTAACTTCTGAACAATCTCTTTTAATTACCTTCAATATTTATTCCTCCTCAAATCCAATAACATTACCATCATTAATAACGACTCTTGTATTCTTACATTCAAACAATTCAATGCAATCACCAGTAGTAATATTATCCATGTTAATTTCTGTAGTCTCTCTTAACATAATTAATCCTCCAATTCTGCTTTATATATCTGATGAATCATATTCCAATCCCAACAATGCTTGCCATTCCATTCTTTATTCCAAGAATAAATTTCACCAAAGCAAATCTTTGTTTCTGCGTTAGAAGTCTCAAGATTATGTGCAGAATCATCAATAAATAAGCCACCATTCATATCTATATGAGATTTATCTTTATATTCTTTAAGATTAACTCCTATAAACTGACAAAACGGAAGATGTTCTTTACACCACTTTTCCTTCGCCCTGAGATTGGGATTATAACCAGAAGAGACAATGATAACTTCACCTTTTAAAGCAAATTTTCTTAGTGTTTCATAAGCTAATGGCATAAATTTTAACCTATCAAAGAATCGCTGTTGATTGAAATATGTATTTATATATTCTCTACTCGCACAATTAAGTTCTTCAAAATCCCAAGTCTTAATCTGTTCTGGAAGGATATATTTGTAATCGCTATAATACCTAAAATCTTCATTATATAAATCACATATTGCAGCAATTGTATCTACAATAACTCCGTCAAAATCACAATAAAGTTTTATATGTTGTCACCCCAATCTAATAATATATTTGGACATTTATTATTCTTGTCCATTTTATAATTCTCTCTTAAAATTAATACATTATATGGAATATTCTTATAATACCTTACACATTCCATATAAGGACAAGTCCTATTACTGCAATAGATCTTGTCCTTCTGATTTTTCTCTGTTATTCTTTTCTTTGATTTCATCCAGCTCCTTACATATTAAGGCTGTCTCAAAAGCTGTTCTATTTTCGTTATGTACAATATAATCAACTTTCTTAGATATATGTCTAAAATCCTTTTTGTCAGCCTTATACCTTCTTTTAGATTCAGTTTTATCAACATCTCTATTCAGCATTCTTCGTTTAATTTCTCTATTGGACACTTTAATATAAATAATCGTTACATTCTCATTAATTTTACTCATTACCTTATCTAAAGCATCAGGTGTAAGAATAATAACAGAGTGTGGCTTACTATAATCTTCAAGTAAAGAACCATAATACCAAGCTCCTGAGACAGTTTCATATATTCTGTATTCCGCAAAACTGCCACAGTTAATCTTGGTTAAGAAATTCATCTTATTTAAAAAATGATATTCTCTTCCATCAATCTCTCCTGGTCTTGGTGGTCGTGTAGTACAGGTTATAATTTTGTTGTAACCCATCTTCGCTAATTCCTTAACCACCGTATCTTTTCCAGAACAACTCTTTCCAACAAGTATTATCATATTTTTTCAAATCCTTTCATTTCGTCAACGAATCTTTTTATCACCAATGAATCATCACAATAAAGACATACATTAATTGGTTCAAGTAGATTTAGTGAGAATATTGCCATTATTGACTTAGCATTGACTTCATATCGGTGTGACTTAATTGTTATTTCTTCATCATATTTCGTAACTATTTCAACAAAATTCTTAACTCGTTGAATAGTGTCTAAAGTAATAACCGCTGTTGTCTCTAACATAGTTACTCCCTTTCATCTTTCATAAATTCTTATATAAGCTATTTCACCTTCAAATCCATCTATCTTAGATACATCTCCTGTATTACCCCAACGATTTGAGATATTGGGAATGAGTGTGTTTGTATGTACTATAAACTCAACAATTGAACCATTTGCAACTGTATACTGGTTAAGAGAATCTGTATGTTCATCATCTTTAACATCAGCTAAGACACATGGAATAACTTCTCCGCTCTCTAAGACAATATCAAACTCAGTTCCTATATCAGTTGAGTAGAATGAACCTAAAGCACAAGCATATCTATTACCAATCATATATATTCCCGTGTTATAATCAAGAAGAAATGTTGATTTCATAGCATATTGCTTTGAGCTTTTATCCTTAATAGTTTCAGCGTCCATATAGGATTTAAAGGGCTTATTATCTGGAACAGGATAATCTGTATATTTTTTCAAATATTCTTCAATTTCGCTCTCTAAACTCTCATATTCCCTAGCGATAATTTGTTCCATAGCTTCTTTTTCTTCTAACTCTTTTCGAGTCTTTTCTTTTTCAAGATTCTTCTTTAAATCAGTAAATACTCTTGAATATATGTACTGACCTTCCTGTGCTGCTTTAGCAGTTTGTATATTATTTTGTCCCCATAAGGGGACTATACAAGTTAAAGCTGAAGCAGTTAATAGCGATCCTGCTACTAATCTTCTTACCTTACTTATCTTTATCACCTGCTTTCTTTTAGTATGAGATTGATTAATCTCAATAGAATATTCTCTGATTACTGAATCATTTTTAAAAAATCTTCTTCTGAAATAATTGGGATATTAAGCGATTTTGCTTTCTGATTTTTAGACGATGTAGAATTTATATCATTATTAATAAGATAAGATGTTTTAGAACTTACAGAACCTACAACTGTGCCACCATGAACAACTATATCAGCTTTTAGTTCATCACGATTTTTATAATGGTTGACAGAACCAGTTACAACAAATGTTTTACCTTGTAATGTTTTTGGAGTTTCATCTAAGACTATATTAGGCTTATCAAATATAAACTCGTTTGCTAATTGGATTATTTCTGAGTAGTGTTCTTTCCAATAAGTATTAAGTGAATTTATTAATGTATCTCCAATACCTGGTAAATATCTAAAATATTCTGCACCTTTGATTGTCATTTCATCAATAAATGTATCGAAATCACAATCAACTGCTTCTGCAATCATTTTACTTGCTGACTTGCCCAATAATGGAATTGATAAAGCATAAAGAAAACGCTCAAGATTTGTATTACGAGACTCTTCAATAGAGTTAAGAAGTTTTTCAATAGACCTTTTACCAAAACCATCAAGTACAATCATATGGTTTTTATAGTCTGATAAATGATAAATATCTTTAATAGAAGTTACCCAACCAAACTTAATTAATCTATTGAGAGTAGATTCTGATAACCCCGAAATATCAAAAGCTGATTTAGATACGGCGTGTGTAAGTTTGCCAAGTAATCGTCCTTTACAGTCTTCGTTAGTACAGTAAAGAACTTCTGAATCGTTATCCTTAATAATTCTTGTAGAAGCTCCGCATATTGGACAAACAGATGGTATATCAAGAAATTGTTTATTAGAACTATTCTGATTATCATAATCTAATTGTTCTGCCCATCTTACTGCTGGTATAATTAAATTTGCTTTATAAATACCAATTTTTTGCCCAATCCAAGGATTATCCATAATTTCTTCCATTATACTAATATTATGTAATGATGCACGACTTACTTCACTACCATCAATGTCTACCGTATTGAAAATTGCTACAGGTGTTAAAATTCCAGTCTTACCACAACTCCATTCAATATCTTTTAATATTGTTTCTACTGAATCATTAAACACTTTATAGGCAATACCATTTCTAAAATGATGACTTGTATTTCCAAGAGACTTTCCATATTCAACATCATCAAACTTAAATACCACACCATCTTGAGGAAGATTATATTCTTTTGCTTTATCAAAACAATACTCAATAACTTCTTCTATATCCATTTCTGAATATCCTAGATTAACATTAGGAACAACATCTAATCCCAATTCTTCTGCTTCTATAAGTGAAAATGTAAATGACTTGCTTTCTTTAGCACCTTCTACGACTTCCCAAGCATACCAAGATAATTTTCTATCTTTTACAACTGATGTATCAAGATTTGATAATGTACCTGCTGCTAAATTACGGCTATTCTTATATTCTCCGTTTTTGTTAATCTCTGCAAAATCATCTAATTTAATTAATGCTTCACCATCAATTATATAAGTTCCTTCCTTATTAATATGTAATGGAACATTAGTAAACTGTTTAACGTGTTCTGTCACATCAGATCCAACTACACCATTTCCTCTTGATTCTGCTAAAACTAAATCACCATCTCTATAAGTAAGACGTACAGTTAAACCATCGAGCTTTACAGAAGCCACAAGATTATGATTATTTGCAAATTTAATAATCTCTTCTGTGCTGTGACACTTTTCAAGTGAAAGCATTGGTGTTTTATGAGTAACTTCTTTAATACTACTTAAAGTCGTTGCACCAACATTCTGCGTTGGACTATTTGATAATATGATACCAGTCTCTTCTTCCCACTGTCTTAATTCTTCTAACTTATTATCAAACTCTGCATCTGACATTATCGGCTTACTACTATTGTAATAAGCTTCAGATGCAGCATTAAGTTCTCTAACTCTTTTTACTATGTCAAATTTATCCATTTACTCTCCTTCGTATGTAATTAATTCTTTTGCATATGGAAGCGATTCTACCCACTCTATAAATGACTTAGACCACTCTGTAAGTTTATGATTCTTTCTCTGGAAGTACATATTACGAACATTTTCATATGACATTGTGATTGTTCTTGTCTGTAACCATGATTCAGGTAGCCAACGTATAAGCTCTTTCCAATATCTCTTATCTTTTGTCTCAAGGTATTTCTGACGAATATTTTCTAATATATAAATAATATCCTCTTCAAATGTTGAAATATTATCTAACCCGTCATCATCCTTTGGATTATCAGCAAGAGATAAATTCCTGTTATAATCATCAATTTCAAAACAATCTAATGTAATTGGTGTTGTAGCGAGCTTGTGCATTGTACTTGTTGAGTTCGCAACTGTTCCTACTTTATAAGTATCAAATTCTTTCCACCAATAAAGAGGTGCTGTAATATCAACCGATACAAAAATCTGTCGCATAAATCCAAAATCGTTCTCACCGATAATATAATTATTATTATCATAATAACTGTCACTTTTGCTGTGACTATTCATAGGATTTCTCATTCCACGGAGACTATGTTCAAATCCCCAAGCTTCTGTATTCTCAAACTTCATTCTTTTTCTTCCTCCTTTTGAATTAACCATTTACATTCTGTTTGCTCGCTTTTTTCTTGACTTGGTAAAGACATATAATTGCATATACACCCATCACACTTACATATACCACCTATACTTGCATCATAGAATGGACATTCGTTTGAAAAATAAGGCATTTCGTCTATTAAAAATTTCATTATAATTTCTCCTTAAATGACCAACAGTAATCAACGAATCTATTAAAATTCAACATTACCTGATCATGTATATCAATCTTAACTTCAGCTTCTTCTTTATTTCTACCAACCCAAGGTGATATAACTATTTCATATTCACATTTTGACCAAAACCAATACATGAGTTCTTTTCTTAGCTTTTCCTTGAATTCCATCTTATCAATTTTACTATGAATTAATTTCTGAACTTCTTCATTAAACCTATAATGTCTAAATATGTTGTATGTAATAATTTCATTTCTGTTGAAGTCATAAAAATATACATTCCATTCCATGTATTCACCTACTTCCTTAATAACTTCTT